>Ga0307515_10009257_pt1 | contig 19064 bp, 28 predicted proteins | sample 17_EM_MG_FD_194513 | JGI IMG/M metagenome (GOLD analysis project Ga0307515, IMG submission 194513) | Populus trichocarpa ectomycorrhiza microbial communities from riparian zone in the Pacific Northwest, United States - 17_EM | ecosystem: Host-associated > Plants > Roots > Unclassified | place...
TCAACCACTTGATTTATCGTGCGCATCTGGGCCGTCCATGGATCGCACACCGGAAGTTCGACCCCGTACAGACGAAGGTTGTACTTCCTGTGCTCGGTCGCGGAAGTCAAAATTGCCTAAAGCCAACCGGGTATTAACACCAGAAACCGGAAAAGGGGCCGAACGGACCGACCAGCACAATCCTGTTGGCTTCTGCCAACGTCGGACCTAGGGCCGGTAAACTGGGAGCCTCGGCTCTGACTCTATTCAGGATTGGCAGGATCCAGGACATGAGCTCCCCAATGTCATGAACCCGTAGGCGGAAGAAGGCTCTCATGAAATCATCGTGATGACCTTCCCCGGTATCCTTCATGTAAGCGTAAACGGCCTCTGTCAAGATGCTCCGCCTGTTACCACCACTGCAGAAGCAGGTCAACGGGGTTCCAGCCGATAGGGAGGGAGGGCTCACGCGAGGAACTCGTTATGCCTCAACCAGACTTGATGAGCGGCGTGTAGTTTCTCCGCATCCGTAGAGAGCCGCTGACGACTCGATTGGGACATCTACGAACGGATCAGCCGCGAGAGATATCCAGCTCACCAGGTCGTACCTTCGACAGGGCGGCATTATCGTTTATGAACTTGATCAGAAAGTTCAATTTATCCTTCCTCCCCATCATATGCGCGTTGAGATCATGGTTCGGGCGGACGATCTCGGAATCTAAAGGTGGTCTATGAGCATGTGAACTCGTTCCGAAGATCAGTCAAGCCACGTATCACCTGATTCCAGGATAGCCTTGCTGAGCTGCTCGGCACCAGTCATCAGACTGTTTCCATCAACTTCCGGAGGGAAACTGAAATTGAGAGGGTTCTGCGGCGCGGGTGTCTCAGTTGCAAGGAGGAAGGGGGTATGCGATTGACCTACATCGAAATTCGAGCCGTACAGGATGGCCTGGGTCATGATTGACTTGATCAACGTCGCACGCCCGGTCCTAGTTCATAGGTCGTCAGACCATATCAGCCCGATACAATGGCCAAAAACCCTACTCTCGATCGAATTTGGCGATCTGGTCCACATCGACATAAACCTTCATCATCGTCGCGGCGGTGAGGACGAGTAACTCTCCACCGGCAGACGGCAGGACACCCAGACCAAGTGTCCTATCTGTAGAATTACGGAGTTCTAGACGGTCCATGTATTCCGTGTCTACGCCGCATCAGTCAACTGAACGAACAACAAAGCACATGGCGACAAACCTCGAGCGCACAGAGCGATGGCATCGCCGAATTGGATCGCGATCAGTGCCCCATCGCGAACAGATTGAATCCGGGGGTGCATGGGTGCACCAGAACTTGAGGTCTGAATGGGAGGATATGAGTTGCCGAAGGGCAGGATGAGAAGAGAAACACGCTGACAGATTGGTACGGGACAACAATCGCATCCTCAACAGCGAAGACGTTTGTCATGTACGAGAACCTGATGAGTGCATATATCCTCCTGGGATTGTTGGACACCATCATATTGTTCTCGTCGTCCACCCCGGCATAGGAAACGAGTAAAACGACCTTCGACGAGTTCTCCACCACAACGTCCAAAAGCTCTACGTCCAGCTCCACCCCGGAGCCCCTTCGCGAAGTCGCTGGGATGAAGCTCCGTATGACTTCACGGATGCTCTCGCCGAGATCTTCCTCAGAGATGAGCTCTTCGTAGCCCTCAAACTTCAGGCTCCATAGTTGAACCCGAGTATCTACTGCAACCCAGATCTCTCGACCAATAGGGGTGGCATTCCCGAGCGCGACAGAATTAATATAACCCCTCTCTGTCTGGGAGTTTGAAGACCACAGGGGGAAGATGCGGGTGAGGGACAACGAAGACTGGGGTCGAGAGAATGCGTGGGAGGTCAGATGATACTTTCCCCCTATAGAGCCCAAAGTGAGTCGGAACAGTCTCCCAAAGGAGGTTGATGCTACGAAGGTTTGGCTCTGGTCACCCAAATCAATTTCATATAGATCAAGTCTTGATCAAGTAGATAACGCACATCGATACGTGTGAGTGTAGTCAAAAATTCACCGTCATCACCTCGTATGGGTAGTTCGGTTGTCGTATAATGTTCGCCGCCGGCTAGTCCGATCCCGATGCTGCCCCACAACCTGAGTTCGCCGTGAATGGATGCGAGGATCAAACCAGGTTCTCGATTTGGACCGGTTGGGATCAAGACATGGAATGGTGCCGAATCCGAGGGTGGACAGGCGAAGATATAACACGTAGGTGTGCCTGAAAGGGCCTTGCTTTCTCGTCAGTTTTGGGCCAAGGACGAGTGAAGATTTTTGGCGTGCATGGGAGAAAGTGGACGTACCTGTGCGTGATTCCACACGAAACAGGTTTGTGCCGAGGCTACGAGGGCGAAGCCCGTCAAAGGGTCGACATCTCCACTATATGGATCTCGGTAGAAGTCTGGAGAAGTCAGGGTCGCGGATTAAAGGTCACACCCGGTGAGAGAGCGAGGCAGGGACTCGCCTGAGTTTTTGAGGATCTGTTTGACCTCTACGGGAAGGTTCGAGTAGAACGACACAGCGAGCTGCTGGGACCTTGCGAAAACGGTCTCGGTTCGGATGGCGCGTTCGAAGATCAAACTGGTGGTTTCGTCGTCTACATCCATCCCGCCCGCACCACCAGAAGAGCTTGAAATGTCATCGGGGATACGATTCGGAGCAGTACTTTGTGCAGGAGTGGTAAGACGGGAGGTAGGAAGCCGGCTGGACGGTCCAGTACTCGGAATCACGGGTTGTCTTTGGCGGCGGGGTTGAACGACTGGTGGCAAGTAGCCTGGTGGACGCGAGCTTAGCCTGCTGGTCCTCCTTGGGGCCGGCGTTGGTGCCTGGAATGTCGCCATTATTTTTGTTTGTGTTGTGGCAAAAGGTCAACTCGAGTACGACGCGTGAAGTGAAACGCGCGACCAATCGACTCAAGTCAACCATCACCATGCTCGGTGTCGAAGGATACGGTAGCGGAAGCGACGACGACTCTGACGTTGGGACTACGACTACTACGACAGCACCGGTCAAGCCCGTACCTACGAATCCGACGACTGCCCCAAAATCCACCATTTCCCTGCCACCTCCAAAACAGGCCAAACGAACGAAGAAGATTACGATCGACCTCCCAAAGCCAAGCAAAGGGGATGGAGTGGACGACGAACCGGAGCAACCCCCGACAAAGAAAGCTCGTACAGATGGAAAAGGTGCTGGCGTATCGAGCTTACTGTCTATGTTGCCTGCACCGAAACAGGTGGCACCTGCGAAGACCCCACGACCGGAACGTGTTCTTGGTGGAGGAAATGCACCCGCCCTTTCATTCAACTCAGCGCCTCAGCCAGCGAACGACGACACAGAAACGCCATCGGCTGCAAAACCGAATCTATTCATGCCGAATTCGATAACGAGAGGGAGGCCCAATGTGTCGACTGAAGACTCTGCGGCAGGACCGTCGCGCCCGCGTGCTGTGCCTTCTACTCCTGCCGTTGATTTCTTCTCCTTGGGTACGACGGTTGCTATACGCCGACGTATTATTGTGCATTGAACGCTCTTTTCGTGCAGGACAATCGGCGTCGAATTCATTGACTCAACAGAGCAAGACGTTGCCGACGTCACGTCCATCAATCTCTTCAGCGCCAAAGATAGAAGAGTTCGTACCTCCAGAGCCCACGCCACAGGACGAGTACCCTGGCTACTATCGTCTCCCGTCCGGAAAATGGGCCGCCTACGACCCGGAGTATTATCAGAAATTCTATCAGAAGTGGCAGGCTGATTATGACAAGTATGTGCGCGATTTGGAGAAGGGCAAGATCAAAGGCTTCGAGGAGCTGGACGAGGAGAGCGCGACGGGAGTCAACGCGATGGAGGAGATGGCCAAGGCTCGAGAGGAGGTTCAGGTAAAGGAGGAACGGAAGGCACTTACGCAGGAGAAGGATCAAACTGCGGTGCCGAGAATGAACATCAAAGGAGCGGCGCTGAGCGGCAGGGCAAGGTCGAGGGGCCAACTCGCGACTCTCTTGACCGAAGCGTATCAAAATCGGGAGACGTACGAGGAGAGAATCGCCCAAGGCCGACGAAACCGGAAAGAGGCGGGTAACAAATACGGCGAGTGGACATCCTTCGCTGTTTCTTTTCGTCCGCTGATGTCCTATCACAGGTTTCTGACTTGACTCTCAGACTCGTCCTTCCCATTTTGGCTGTGCCTGTATTTCTAGCGTGAATCACGTGGCAACGGTTGGTAACCTCGTGTGTGGGAATCGCCCACATCAGATTTGGATTTCCCGCTGGTTTTCCTCCCACTCCTTTGTCGTCCCCTCTCACCCTCGCCCCTCCCGCCCCGAGGTCGCGTATCAGTTTCCGTGGTCGCAACCAACCCCCTCTCACGTCCTCTCCCTCACACCTTTGTCCTGTCGCTTTGACCTCGGCCCCCTTTATTGTTTTCCAGCTATAGCTGGACAATGCCCGTACCCAATTAAACATATATATCATCTCGCTTTTGCCCCCGCCTGGAATCCTCGCGCCCCTGCCCTGCACCTCTGGCTACGTTTCGCGCAAAGCGCGTCAGATTCTCGCGACAGGAATATATTGCCCCACAACCGACTCACCTACACGCTTTTGCCCGCCTCTCCCCTGTCATGCCCATCCCAACAACACCCCAGAGGCCCCGCACTTCCATCCTCAAGTTTTCTCACGTAAAGGTACGTGTGCGTCCCAGCAGGCGATTGCTTATTTTCCTGACGACAAGGGATAGACAACGCCTGTGCTCTTATCGCCATTTCCCGATTGTAGGACACCAAGCTCTCCAACGCATCCTGTCCACGTTTCAACGCCGCATCACTCGGGCATGGACTCGTCGCTCGCAGGGTCGCAGGTATCAAAATCGTGTTCTTGCAACGTTATCAGAAAGCGAAGGTGTCTACCCACTGGGTCTCGCCCTTCTCGTCGGCCTCGTCGACAAGATTGCCCTCTTGGAACCAGCCCGCACGGTTCCGGCATCTTTGACCGTTTGCCTTGGGTTTCAATTCTTGACGCACCAGCTCCGCAAACAAACCCTTGGGATGTCGCGGACTTGACTCAGCTACCCATCGGCGAACGTTCGGTGCCCCTCGGGCCCGTCCGTCGCCGAAAGTCTTCGTTACGTTCGGTGCCATTTCCTCCCACACCCTCATCATCTCCTGCGTCGTATTCACTAGTCCCTTTCCCCTCGCGGGAATACGCTTCCCGGGACCCACGGACGCCACCCCGAGAGATCGGGCCGCCGTCCGCGATCCGATTTCAAGGCTTACTCCCCGCGCCCGTCTGATCACTGACCACCTTTGCTTTTTTTTTCTGCATCATCCCCCAGACATAACCTCTGTACATTTTTTCCGCATCTGTCATGATTTATTCAGTCATATTCTCGTCTCATCTTCACTCGTCAATTTACAACCCCACGCATTATCCCCCGTCTGCCGTTCACGAACAATCACGCTCCTATCTTCTCTCCACATCTCTCGTCGTAGTTAATCCGTCTGCTTATGCTTATCTTCTGCTTTGGCTCACCATCCTGTGTAACAAACCTCGGTAATTCCCAGCCGCTTGGTGTCGTCTTTGCCCGGTGAATTTACTCACGCGGACAATCATGCGTTTGTTTCTCAACTCAGCTGTGGTTTCTCTCCTCGTTATTTCTCCTATCGTCTTGCAATCAGCACTTGTACACACCGAATATACCTCTTGAGATTTCCTGAAACCAGTGATCGCATCTTGCACGTACCTGGAGGTGATCAAAGCGGGTGTACTCCGGCGATCTGGCCGGACGTCCCGGGATGTCCAATATCTGGGGGAGGAGACAACCTCTAGACTGTCGGATGTCCATCGGGGAGGTGGTCCCCCAGGGATCGTTGTTCATCCGCTCATATCACCCGGTCGAGTGCCAATGAAACCATGCATTTAGGGCTGAGGACAGGTACACAGTACGAGAACGCAATCAAGCAACAAATCACCACCGCGTGCCGGGAAGCCCGACGGCGAAAGGGTGGGCAATTAACTCCGTGCGTTGTTGTTGGCAAGGATGAGTTACCAGAATTCGGAGTCCACTCAGTGGTGTCTTCCACAGGTGGGCAGCGCGTGTAGGGCGGCGTTCTAATAGAAGAACCTCTTTTTGAAGGTCCGGAGCGATCTTGTGCCGAAAGATTTTGGTTTGACGGATCCTTCCGGAAGATCTGGCCGCGGACGAAATTGGGATCTCCCAGATCGTTGGCCTTGCGGTCAATACTTACATCACCTCGTGTTGGCCCCAAACCTTCTCACCCTTCACTCATGTCTGATAATCGGGCAATCAACTTTGGTGCCGGGCCGTCCGCCCTTCCTCTTTCTGTCCTCAAGGAGGCGTCCACAAACCTACTCAACTTCCAAAACACGGGGATTGGGATCGCAGAGATATCTCATCGTTCCAAAGAGTTCACTGGGTTCCTTGGTGACCTCGAAACTCGAATTCGCAAGCAGTTGGACGTACCTCCCACCCACAAGATCATCTTTACGCAAGGTGGTGGAACGGGTCAGTTCTCGGCTGTCGTGTACAACCTGCTCGCGAGGCATCGGTTGCTGTACCCCGGACTCGGTGATGGTGAGCGGAGGCTAGAGTACGTTTTGACGGGAAGTTGGAGCAAGAAGGCGATGGAAGAGGCGAAGCGGCTCTGCGCTAGCCCGAAAGGTGTCGGAGGGGATGTCAAAGTTGTCGTCGACGCGAGGACGTTCTCCAAGGATGGGAAGTCTTTCGATAACATCCCACCTCACGCTGAATACCAATTTTCCCCGTACACCGTCGCTTCCCTCGCCCACCTGCGCACTCGTCCCCCTCCACCGGCATTGATCTACTACTGCGAAAACGAGACGGTGAACGGAGTCCAGTTCTCTGACGACCTCAAGTCTCCGCAATCCTTCCCATTTGGATTGCTCTTCCCTCCCGATTCCGATGACGGAGAAGGGGGCGGCCATCAGCCTCTTCTCCCGCTTGTCGCTGATTACTCTTCCTCTTTCATGTCCCGCCCTATCCCACGGCTAGCAGACCACGCGGTGATCTTCGCCGGAGCACAGAAGAACCTTGGCCCTGCAGGGCTGACGATCGCCATTGTCCGTCAGGATTGTCTTGTTGACGCGGATGCGGCGGCGAAGCTTGGTGCAGCCCCTATTCCCTTGACGTTCGCGTACAAGACTATCGCGGACAGCAACAGTGTGTATAACACCCCGTCGGTGTTTGCGATTTACGTTGCTGGGCTAGTGGTGAAGAACATTGAGAAGGAGGGGGGATTGACGCATTGCGAGCAGGTGAATAGGAGGAAGAAGGAGAAGCTGTATGGGATCGTGAAGGAGGGAGAAGAGGTGGGTGTGTTGAGGAGGAAGGTTCAAGAGGGGTCGGAGAGTTGGATGAATGTTGTATTTGAGGTTTTGGATAGGGACGGGCTGGTATCTAAAGAGGCCGAGCAGAGGTTCATTGACGGGACGAGTCAAAGAGGAATGTTGTCCCTCAAAGGACACAGGTTCGCATCTCACCACACCTTCTATTGCAGTTCCCGAGACGCTAACGATAATTTACCTATTCTTGGAACCAGGTCTGTTGGAGGTAGGTCGACCGGCAGCGTCTGGTTTCTCGTGGCGCTGACTAGTTCGTTGGATCATGTGCACAGGACTTCGTGCTTCACTCTACAACGCCGTCACCGAAAATGACGTTGAGCGATTGGTGGCTTACATCAAAGAATTTATACAGACGGAAAAGGACGCTAGGGCTTGAAAAGTATTAGCGTACCGGTGTCTTGTTCACGGAGCGAAATCCACGATCAAACGCTATCATGTAAATCTGTTGCAGAACCGGGAAGGATGAGCAAACGTGGGAAGATGATCAAGCAGAAACCAAGAATGGTGTCAACACTGTCGGGAGAAAGGCAGAGAAGTGACCAATGTTTCAAGGCTACATGGGCAATGGTAGCGGCGGTAGGGAAGATCCGGCCGTTGACGTTGATTGTCCCGGTTTTGTTTCTTCTGGACGCATCGCACGTTCACGGGAACAAATATTCTTGAATTTAGCGACATATTTGCTGCTTCTCCGCAAATCACGAAATGCCTGCACGCCGTAGGATCACAATTTCCTTCGGATTGTCGGTCTGGGCCGCGGGAATTTCGTAAACCTTCGCAGTGTCTGAGAAGAAAGCTACAGTATAAAACCCTTCAGTGTTCTAATGGGCCAGCCATCCTTCCCTTCTCCCCCTCCTCCTCATCTACTACGCCTACCATGAATACCGCCACCGTTCGCCTGCAACAAATTGTAGACCACCTGCCGTCGACATCAACGGCTACCACCCCACCGCGAGGTAGGTGAAGCGTATCCTGGATATGTGGATGTGCAGGTTGAGTTTGCTCGTTAGAACTGTGGCAAGGCGTCTCGCTCGAACCCCCGGATGGCATATTCGCCCTGAAGGATCGCTGCGATATGGACAACTTCCCGCAGAAAATTGACCTGAGCGTAGGGGCGTACCGAGGCGAAGATGCAAAGCCGTGGACATTGCCTGTAGTGCGCAAGGCAAGTTACTTTGATGCCCGAATGCATTCCCCGTTCTGATACATGCAACCGGATCACGTCCCTTTAATAGGCGGTCGCTCGATTGGTGAATGATCCACTGCACAATTATGAATACCTCCCTATGTCTGGCCATGCGGAGTTTACGAAAGCGGCTGCCGTGCTTCTATTCGGGGAAAACTCTCCGGCCCTCAAACAGAATAGAGTTGCCACCGTGCAGACCATTTCTGGAACGGGCGCGAACCACCTCGGGGCCATGTTTGCTCACAGGTATTTCCCCTTCAATGGAGACCGGAAAGTGTACGTTAGTGACCCTACATGGGGTGAGTGTTGCGTTTCCTGGATATTTCAAACGTATTCTCACCATTAACTTGCGCCTTCCGTTCTCGCGGGGCACCACAGTCAACCACCATGCAATTTTCAAGGGTGTGGGGCTCGGGTTGGAGACCTACCCGTATTATAACGCCGTTACGAACAGATTGGACTTTAGTCGCCTCCTCACGGCATTTCGCACCGCACCCACCGGGTCGGTCATGGTTCTCCACGCTTGCGCCCATAACCCCACAGGAGTTGATCCGACACGGGACCAGTGGAGCGCAATTGCCGATGTTATGATAGAGAAAGGCCATTTTGCCTTCTTCGACTGTGCATATCAGGGTTTTGCCAGTGGGGATCTGGATGAAGATGCCTGGGCAGTCCGAGAGTTTGCCCGCCGGGGTGTTCCCATGCTTGTGTGTCAGGTAAGTCATCGCAGGTTTACCTTTTTGGCTTCAAGCTTCGACGACCAAGGTCCGCTGACGAGATTCATTCGGGGTGTCGATTAATAGAGTTTTTCGAAGAACGCAGGACTATACGCAGAGCGCGTCGGCGCGTTACATATTGTCTGCCCGTCGTCGGACTGCGCGTTTAGGGTGTGGCGAAAACTTTCGTCGATGATTAGAACACAGATGAGCACGCCTCCAGCGCATGGCGCGCGATTGGTTAGTGGAGTTGACGCCCTGGATTTGTGATGACGTTTAATTCGTGGAACTGTAACAGGTCTCAATGATCCTAAATGATCCCGAGCTTTTTGCCGAATGGAAGAGGAACGTGAAGGGGATGGCAGGGAGGATAATTGAGATGAGGGTGGAGCTCCATCGGTTGCTGACTGAGGAATTCAAGACTCCCGGAAGTTGGGAACACATTGTGGATCAGATTGGGATGTTCGGGTAAGTCATAACGTCCTCGTCATCATCATCTCTACGCTTTGTGAGAAGCGGTTCTTCCCGAATAACTGCTTATCGATTATTTTTTCTCCATCCCTAGGTTCACGGGAATCAGTGAGGACCAGGCAAGGGCGTTGACGGAACAAGCACACGTGTACATGCCACTGAATGGACGAATATCGATAGCGGGCCTTAACCGGCACAACGTCCGGTACTTCGCCCAGAGTCTAGACAGGGCGATGCGGGGTCAATTATGAAGTGAATACAGACAACATTAGTCTAGTACGATTATTAGGTAGATTATGTACAATGCAATACGACCACGACCTGCTGCTCCCCTCAGCGTGCAGATGGACTTGATGCGGTACGACCGTCGTGATGAAAGTTCCCACTCCACGTTCTCCCTCCCTCTTAGTCGAACAAAATTATCGTGCAGGGACTATTTTCGCCCTTGCAGTCGCCCCAGCTCTGGCCCGTGTTGATTCCAGACGCAGAAGCTTAAAGCAAGCGACCGACGTCATCGCCATCCTTCTACTCCATAATCTCGCCACTTGGCCGCGCGGGCGAACGGGATCTCGAGGGCAGTCACCGTAGGCAGTCTGGGCTTAAAGACCGTCTGCGTGAGCCAGGTCCGTATCTTCTTCCCTTCTCGCCAGTTATCCTCCATGGGTTCCATCGTCTCCTTTGTTCTCACCTATTTTTTCGACTGTAGCATGAATGCCCATCCCGTTCCCGCCGACGAACGGTCGAAACTTGCACCCTCTCCGCCACCAACTCAAATCGCGTTCCCGCCAATCCTATTCTCCCCCCTCCTCTTCCAGTCAAACTCTCCTCTAGCCTCTCCCCACACCCCGCCCTCGATAACCCGTCAGAACCCGTTTGACCTTTTACCCGCATCGCTTCCCAATCCACAGTCATCACCGACCCACCCTGACACATCCCCCTTTCATGATGACCCCAGGGACAAGACTCCACCTCCTACCCCGCATAGCTCTTTAAATAATACCCGTAGCATGTGTATAGATATCCCCAAGGGCGACCCCCACCTCGACATGATCAGTCACCCGCATCTCATCCCCTCCTCTTCCAATAGCCCCAAAAATTCCCCTCCGGTCTTCAACACCTACATCAACGCTTCCTTCCCCTCTTCCCCTCCCCCGACCGTCTCCGAAGATCCCGCCCTGGATATCTGTTTTGAGGATGATGCCCTGAGCCCGTTGGAGCGGATCTATTTGTTGTCCAGGAGTGCGGCTGTTTACCATCGGTGCGTTTGATTATATTGTCCTATTCCTATCCCGGTCTCTAAAACCCCTCTTTTTTCACAGCGTCTACGTTGCCCGAGCCATGTCGTCATTCCTACCCCAAGTACTGCCCCAGGATGTGCTGGACTACGTCCTTCCGATTCTCAGCAGCCTAGCCGTCGACGAAGACGAAACCGTCAAGGAGGCCCTATCCGCGGAACTCGTCCACGTAGTTTGGTGGGTAGTCACTCACTACAGGGTCGTTCGGGAGGACACCTGCCATCCCCTAGTCTCCCATGAAACCGACCCAGATGTGCTTCCGATTTGCGTTCAAGCGTTTACACCGATCCTCGGAACTTTACTATTGAGTGTTAACGGGAACGTCGGATCCAACGCTAGGAGCGCCATTGTCGGAATCCTAAGACGGATCAAGCGGTTGGATGACATAGAAGATGGTGTGGATCGTACGAAAGTTGTCGATGGAGCGAACATACAGGGAGATCCTTGGACAGAGGGATTTGATGAGCTCGATCTCACTCCGGGTGTGTTTGAACGGAAGCAGCGGAGGTTGTTTGAGGACGAGTTGTTGAGGCAAGTTGTCATTGGGATGGCGAGGTTGGATATGCAGGAGGAAGAACCGCAGCCGGTCCAAGGAACACCATACTACGACGCTTTGCAGCCATCAACGCCGTACTTCGACCGGACACCATATTATGATGCACTGCAGTCGCCCGAGATTCTGATCAACCCAGCATCCGCTCGGGACTCCTATTTCCCTGCTGTCGTCCCCGGACCTTACGAGATGTCGGACTCTGGGGATCCCCAGGTTCAAGACTCGACATCGAGGCTCATACCGACTCAGCCACGTCTCGCATGCGGCTCTCCCCAGTCGGCCTCGGATGATTCTACACCTGAATTATCCCCGTCTGGACTAACTCCGTCGGTAAAATCGGCCGCCAGTGGTAACAGCACCGCTTCCCTGGACTCTTCGGGCAGCTCCGACAAGAGCCCACCCGCTCCTGGACGCCCGGAGGTGGATAGTATTATGTCTGGTGTGACTATCTACGAGGGGGACGACTGGAGCTCGAGGCACGGTCAAACCTGGATGCCACCCCAGGAGTTCGAAGAGTCACCGCAGTCCCCTGGTACTACGTACCCTTGGATGTCGCAGAGCGTTATTTTTGGCGAGCCCACGCCAGAGAATAAGCACGAGGATCCTCTGAGTTGCCCAATTGCGGGGGCGACATCGTTGGGAGATTGTCATGAGGGTGTGGAGGATGAAGAACAGGCAGCTATGGGAAGACTCTCAAGCATGAGCCTCATGGCTGCCGTCACTGCCAGTGGTAGGTTCTTGGCCCTCGGACCACTTCGTTCATTTTTCTCATGTAATGTTCAGGCCCATTATCCGAGGAAATGGAGCTCGCGTTCGTAAAAGAAGTTGAAAGAGTGGCCAGGGACCCTATCTACTGGGTGCGAAGGGAAGCCAGCTATACTCTTGGTGCGCTCGCGAAGGTCGTTCCAATCGAGGTTGTTGTCTCGTCACTGGTAAGCATCGACGTTTCAGGATATGTTCCGGAGTATCTTAATCTTCGAACCTCCCCGCTCAGTTGCCCCTTCTTGAGACCCTGTGTAAGGACGAAGTCTGGCATGTCCGGCACTCCGCACTCTTTGCACTTCCTGCGACGTTGGCCAGATTACCACCCAATCATCGTCGAGCCGTTGCGCTCCGTGCCATCATACCTCTTTCGGAGGACTGCTCCTCGAACGTGCGGACCGCTGTCTTGGAAGCCCTTGGAGAGGTATTATACACTTTCCACGAAGACAAAGACGGTGTTCCCCCGGAGCTTCTCGAAATTTTCCTGGGTCGCAAACAGGGTTCTGGGTCTGGCTCTACAATCTCTTGCTCGTCCAGCCGGAAGAGTAGCAATGAGGAATGGGCGGATCATTATCCTCCGTGGGCCTTGGAATCTTCCGCGCTCCCCCGAGAAGAAGAGGATGGGAATTGTGCCGATATCTGGAATGACCCAACGCGTCCCCTGATCTGTGCTTTCAATTACCCCGCGTTGGCCCTCACCCTCGGCAAAGAGCGGTGGAGTGAGTTACGTGAGTTGTATTTGGAGCTGTCCACCAGTCTCGTGGTCAAGGTCAGGTGTACGTTGGCCGCGTCCCTCGGGGAGTTGGCGAAGATCCTTGGAGCGAAGAACGCACACAATGATCTGATGCAGGTTTTCAAATCGAGTATCACCGCTGAAGAAGGCGAGGTTAGGCTCAAGGTCGTTGAAGCGCTCCAACTCTTTGTTGCGGAGCTTGGCGATGACGACAGGTGGGAGGTTGTGGAAGTTCTGTTTTCTACTTGGAACGATGATCGGTTGCGTGGTTGGAGGGAGAGAGAGGGTGTCGTCAAGCTCCTCGGCGTCTTTTCGGGTTACCAATACGATGTCCCCGACCAAAGTTATTGGAGAGGCCGTCGACTCAGAGATATACTGCTGAAGGGCCTGGAAGACGGTGTAGCTTCGGTTCGTGAAGCTGCGATGTCTGTTGTCCCATCGCTGTTTTTCGGATGGCGATCTCGACAACAACGGCTTTGGGGAGAGTTTGTGCAAGACTTGGCACGAATGGCTAGCGATGGAAAGTATTCCAGGCGGACCACGTTCGTTGCCACCCAGCAGGAGCTACTCCTTCGTGGACCGGGTGCAGAGTCGTTGTTAGAGGATAGAGTTCTTCAGATGGCCCTGGAGAAGCTCGCCTCTGACCACATCCCTGGTGTCAGGATCGGCGTTGCGCGGCTGATCAAGCTCCTATGCGGTAAGTATCTCTCTCGAGTTTTAATCGTTGCGCATTGACTGACAACCCGCGGTGGTGCAGATAAGTATTACCTGACCGAGAAACCCCGGTGGATACTTTCCGCTATTAACACGCTGAGCCGGGACGAATCCAAGGATGCGCGGGCATTCGTTACCGCCATCCGGCAATCGCAATCCACGACCCCTACCCCAAACGGTGTGCACAGTTCCGCATCCGGCTCAGTGACAGCACCCGCACAACATATGTTTTCCCGACCTCCACCACCCTCAGCCACCGGCTCGATCGAGGTTGACATGCCGCCGATAGGAATCAAGCTACCCCAAAATTGGGGCGGCCGTAACCACGCGGATGTTGTACCCTCACCAAAGTCGTCTCCGAGCACGTTGAAGAACGGTTACGACCATGAAACAAAGGCGACGACGTCCAAGACAAAGGATGGACGACCAGAACTTCCACCACGGACAAAGAACGGCCGAGTTTCTCGATGAGCGTTCTTTTTTTCGCCTTCTCTCTCTTCTTTCTCCTTGTTCCCCATTATTGATATTGAGCATGTCAGTTCACATCTCTAGCACCTTTTCCCGTTCCGCTGAGCTCTTGTTCGGCTTCCTGATGTACGCATTCAAGTTATCTTTTTTTATCTCTGATGCACTGTATGATTGTGTTTGTGTACATACGCTATGTATCCAAATAATTCCATTCTCCCGCTTTGAAGACGAGCGATTGTCGACTTGTCGATAGTCGGTTCCCAAACTTTTTTCGGCGGGAATCATGATTGAGCGTCTAGTGCCGAAGGCTTATGACCACGGCTGACTTTTGCTTGTTTCTCTTGTCCTCGTGCTCCCGTCTACAGCAGCGCTGTGTTAGAGTGGCCATTCCTTTCTCTTCTTCGTCCCCCGGCTGGTTCCTCTGCTTCCCCTCGCTGATCTTTCGTCCGTTCCCCAACACGAGAGGTCTCCAACAAAGATGGCCAGTGCTCTCGTCGGACTCCGTTATTTCGTTTTAGGTCGGTTTCCTTCCGGGGGGCGGCGCGGGAGCGCACCTGGAGTCGAACATCACTCACATCTCTCCAGGCTTTTTCATCGTCTGTAACACCATCATCTGTAGCGTAGGAGTCTGGAATCTGTCGCTCGTCCAGAGCAGGCCCTTCTACAATGGTTCGTTCCTTTCGCGGCTCACCCGCATCCAGTTTTTTATGATCAATTATCGTGGTGTCTCCACCCCATCAACAACACAATATACAGCGCAAATTACTGCCTACATGATTTTTCTGGGCGCGTTCAGTCTCCTGTGTATTTTCCCTATGTGAGTCCGTGCCGGTACAAGACCGCGCGCTCAAGCCGGAGATATCTGACCCACTGCCTTATCACCGGCCTCTCGTAGAATCTTCATTGACTTGATCCGGCGCAATCCGTTCACCAGTCGTGTTTGGGTCGAGTTCATTTGGGTTACGATTTTTTGGATCATGGAGCTTTGTACGTCCTTTCCTTGGCATGATGTGTATCCTGGAGGCCCCGGGCCCCGTGTTCATTTCTATTGACATTTCTTCTAACCACGTCCCCGTCTACTTTGACAGCCGGTGCTGCAGCTCTATCAGCGATCGTCCCTGCCAACCATTGCCGGCGACATCGAGGTGTGTCACAGAACCCGTTGCCATTCCACAACTGAACGCTTACACGTCATATGGGCGCTCGTTACAGGTAGAGTTGCTGCGAATGCGTGCCTTTCAGGCCAGGTCTTAATAGGCTTCGCGTGGACTATCACGTTGATATGTAAATCACCCTGAAGTATCACTGTGATTAAAACTAACGCTCTTCCTAGTGCTTGCATACATGGTCATGCTCGGGGTGTATGCCATCATGCACAGCGCGACGGACCCAAATGTCTGGAACGAGACTGTGAGGGAGTACCCTTGGTTTGCATCCCGCTCGACACTGTTTTCCTCCCCCTCTTCACCGACAGTGGAGAAGGGACTTAGAGTACCGTCCCTCAAGCATCCGCGCCCAAAGACCGCTTTCGACCCCCCGAGCCTCACCGTGGAACTGTCACCGTTCGACGATCCCATTCAACCCGCACCCACCTTTTACAGGATTCCCCACACTGTACAGACGCCTTGCGAAGGTCTTCACTCCGCTACGATGCAGGACTCCCCTCCCGTCATTGAACCTGCATTTATTCGGCCACGAGAAGCACCCAGACCACCTATCAGGGTTCAATCCTTGTACCCTGAACATATGGAGGCTCAGCTGTCGATGGAAGCCCGCAACAAGTTGTACGGTCAATCGGAACAACTGGAGGGCAAGGAACCATCTCCCATTGGGGATTGGCCTAGAAATCCTCGAAACAACGTTGCGATCACCGGATACGGTAGGCGACAACTCCCTTCACCCTCCCCCCAGACAAGCACCGGGGCCAGTGCGTCGACGCGACAGCCACCCTCTTCTTTCTCCTCCGACCGACGATCGAGATCGTCCGGAACGACCAACATGTCCTCGCCTGTTTCTCCTTATAGGCTTGGATCGCCCATACGGGGACCCCAGAGGAGTGGCTCCATTCGCAAACAGCCCCCACCCCCGTTGAACCTCGAAGGCATCAGTAACACGTCCCATCACGCTCGCCGTTGATTGTTTGATCGGTTCCTTGTTGTCCACTTGGGATCTAGTTTGCGGAGGGAGCTTGGTCTTTCATCCTGCTTGTATCAGCACGCCACTCGCATGCTTTGCGCTTCGGACGTTTGCATCTACCCACCTTTCCTTTTCACCTTACCGCCTGCCCAGTGCTTATTACCTTCATTATTCTTCCGGCTGAGACCGTTATCCTTATCCCGCTTGATCATCCGTGGGTCATTTGTTTCAGTTTTTCACCCATTCAGCCGGCGGGCCTGTTGTTAGTTCGTTCTCTTTCTTTTTTCCTGCCCCTCGATGTCGTGTAAATAGGGAAGACTTGATCAATTTATTAGGGAGACCAACGGACACCGGTGATACGCCGGGTTTCCCACATTGATAAACGTGGCTCTTCACACGCCTGCATCTCAGCTGCTCTCATCTCATAAATGCCTTGCGCTGTTTGCCCCCAAAAATGACTCCACCTGCACTGATCTGTTTGCATATCTCGCGTTGCTACCTTGGAGTGATTAAGACGAGGCTCTGCTTCCCGGTGATTCAACTGTTGAAACAAGATCAAGGTCGTTTCACATCGATCTTTTATCGATGCTGGGTGCACGGTATTACCTTGACCTTGACCGTCGATGTGGCTCGAAAGATCATCGTAGCCGATAAAGCGACGATGTGGAGGTGCACCTGATAGGGATCGATACTCTCTCCCATTCGTTTTCGGTGTGCATTCAATTGGCTGAGGTGCGATCGATGGATGTAGGGGGTAGATAAAGGGCATCTATTGACACTACTCGTGAGTGCGGCCTCCTTACCTTCTACCGGTCTCTTCAGGATCAGCTTTAGCGATGAGGTGCGCGAGCGCTGGAGTTGAAGGGTGAGTTGTGAGAAGATCAGGAGAAAACCAAGGCACTCACCGAGGCTCAACACCTCAGCCTGTTTTTTTTCTAGCGGGTAACTTGAACATCCGGCTCACCGACTTTAGATCCGTTTCTACAACGCTGCACAGACAAATCTGCCTTTTTTGTGGCAACCTGGGTCGTGCCTGGCCCGATCGCGGCTACAGGACTGGACGGTGAGTAAGAATCGACACGAAAGGATCTGCGCTTTTGGTACGTGTCCATCCTGCTGTGGGCCCCGAAGTATTGTTTCAGGATACCTTTAAAGATACAATCCTCCACCAGAGCGTGGTCTGATGGAGTACTCAACATCCCATGACTCCAACAAAAAAAAATTCGCGAAACGACGGGAAACTGCTTCCCGGTGGAAAAAAAAAAAAAGCAACTCACCGCGGCGGGTAATCCATCTGATATCATGATATCGTTTGTCACGGCGATAACCGCCTCGGGTTTCTATAGAACCCTTCGGGGGTCACACTCTGCATAGACGTTCCCTGACGATACCAATCTGTGCTGGCGGTAGATTAATGTTGCGTTTTTCGGTCCGTCGGGGACCGGAATTGGGTGGGGTGGCGGTTATAAGTAAGTACGTTTGTGCCCTCCAGGATCGTCGCGTCAGGATATCGCTGGTTATAACTGCGGTCGGTGAAACTCACCATACCATAGGTGACGCTTCGAACAGGGATTGTTCCTCTTTCTCCTGGGTGGAGCCAATCCTAGAACAAGTGGAACAGCCCATGTCCGACGAACGTACCCCTACAAGAATGCTATGCCGGGGTTTTACGATGGGCACCCGACTCAGGGTCCGTCTTGTCCCAGTTCGCAAGAACTCCCGTCCATCTGGACCGATCGAGTCTACAGCGGACGATCCAGACACACTCGGTGTTTTGCTCACCTTTGACGACCCCGAGAAATCACCCACTACAGTTGTAACGCTCCTCGTGAATACTGGAGACCAGTATCTATGATATCTACCGGACTATCAGTTGTCACTTGTCGACTTGTGCACTTGGATCTATGGCAGATTTACTTTCACCCAGCCAGGAGTGCCGAGCGAACCGTGTATCTAGTCGACAGGTCCACGAACGGACCCAAGGTTCCCCGCCGTTACCCCCGACCCCCCCTCCGCGAGTGGGGTCACCGTTTAACCCTGGGTATAGGATCACCGGTGATTAAATTCCCGGAGACCTCCTGCGCGGAACCCCGGTTTCGTGTTTTCGTATTGCTAGCTCAGGGGGCGTTGGTTTGTCCGTTTGGCAGTGCGCTAATGTCTATTCCAGGTAGATCGAAAGGAACATTATTCGGGTTGCGTACAGATAGGTATATATGAGGACGTGAACCGACAGGGACCTACGCTTGCGCTGATTAAACAGGGATATCCAAACTATGTATGTGGCGACTATCTGGGTTCAGTTGTGGGTCCGGGTTGACCCACACACGTGTTGTGAGACCATGACCGACTGACCCTCTGCCGACGGGCTTGTTCCCTTTGCGGGAACCCCCACGCAAACTTCGTGTCGCTCCGGATCGGTCGAATGCGCTTCCCGCGGTGTCCGGGACCCCGTGTTCCCGACAGGCGGCCAAGCGACTCAACGCTATCATCCGATGGGATAGGATTGGGGACCACTCAAGTATGAATCGTTACAGATGGTGGGGTGATTGCTGAGCGTTTTGAAGACGTTGGAGTTCGTCACCAAGAGGGAGGTGGGGGTGCGTTATCACGGTCATGCAAGCGTCGGCCA
>Ga0307515_10009259_pt1 | contig 19062 bp, 15 predicted proteins | sample 17_EM_MG_FD_194513 | JGI IMG/M metagenome (GOLD analysis project Ga0307515, IMG submission 194513) | Populus trichocarpa ectomycorrhiza microbial communities from riparian zone in the Pacific Northwest, United States - 17_EM | ecosystem: Host-associated > Plants > Roots > Unclassified | place...
ACTTAAAAATTATAAAAAATAAATGTGAAAAATACATGTCCTGTTTTTTTTTTTGTTAAAATAAAATAGATGAAACTAATGTATTCATTTAACAATCTTTTAATGTCAGGTGAATCTATGAAAATGATCAAACGACACCTACCACCAAGGTTTCCAATTTTTCCACGTAAAAGCAAAATAATAATTTCACTTGCTAATCCACAGTAAACTTTGTTTTGCTCTACAATGGAAAAAACCAAGTACTATATATCTCGTTAATTTTTCATCTCTTCATCTCTCTCTCTCTCTCTCTCTCTCTTATAAACTGATGGGAATCTTTATCAGTTCTTCATTAGTGTTAAATCAACTCTTTTTTTTTCAATATATAACCCTGGTGGTTGAGTCATTCATTGCCCCTTTTTTCTTTCCTTTCTTACTTTCCTTCTTTTGAAGATTACGGGTAAGAAAATTTATGAAAGGTCTTATCTTTTTCTTCTTTTTGAATTTCAAGATAGATGCTTTTTAGTCCCTTCGTTTTCTTAGATTTCTGGGTTTTGATTGTTTTCTTTATATATATGCTTATCTGGTGGTCCTTGATCAGTTGTTTCTTGATTGTGAATCAACTTGAATTTTGAGTTCAGGTGGATTAACAGTGGTTTTTCTCATCTGGGTTTTTTTTTTCCTTTGAAAGTTGTGATCTTATTTAGCTGGGTGGTACTTAATTGAATTTGAATTAGACTATCAGATTTATTTGCAGAATCTTGACATGGGTTATTAGTCTTGTTCATCTTCTTTTGATCAATAAAGATATAACTTGATTCCTTTGTTGTGTTTTATCTTGATTTGAGGCTATTGGTTCTGCCACTGTAGTACTTTGGATTGCCAGTTTTTTCTTACAAAGTTACAGAAAGTTGTGAAACTTTGTTTCAGGAGTATAATTCTTCAGGTTCTAGTCATTTAATGTTTCTTAATTGAAATGCATTGCCATGGTAGCTAAATTATGTCTACAGCATGTAGTTTCAGTAATTTTTAAGCAAACATTGATAGGATTTTCGGCTTAAGGAGTGAGTCAGTTTTCGTTTTGTCACTTGCTATAACAAAGTATTAAGGCATTGTAATTTGTTTTAGAATGGTGATGATAATTGTAAATGTAGTAGTTCTATGTTCTATCATTCTTAACTGATTCTAATAGTGTGGCTGACGAACTCAATTTTTTGTGTTGTTTCCTGCAGGTGCTTGGATTTCAATTTAATTTTCATGCTATAGTAACTTTTCGATCAAGTAAATCTTAAAAAAGTGAGTTGTTAATGGGGTCTGAAGGACTTCCAGCTGTAACAATCCATGTGACAGGATTCAAGAAATTCCATGGAGTAGCTGAAAACCCAACTGAGACAATTGTTAGTAATCTAAAAGAGTACATGAAGAAGAAGGGCATGCCAAAAGGTGTGGTCCTGGGGAGTTGCAATGTTCTTGAGGCTGCAGGACAAGGCGGAGTTTCTCCACTTTACCAGACATTTCAATCTGCCATAAACTCAAAGGATTATGAATCTTCAAGTCCTGGAAGAATTATTTGGGTAGTTATCCATATATCTTTTGAAATCATTTCTCAGCTTCTTGCATACTGCTTTGTCTGACTCTTTCCTAGGTCTTCGGTTTTCTGCATGCCGCTTGATTGTGTTTTTGTGACATGGTTCATTCAGCTACACTTCGGGGTCAATAGTGGGGCAACAAGATTTGCCATTGAGCATCAAGCTGTCAATGAAGCTACTTTTCGCTGTCCGGATGAGATGGGATGGAAACCACAGGTTAGACTTATCATTAAGATCTTTTATTTTAGTTGTTCCGAGCCTTTACATTTTTCTTTGTTCTGTCTTCGTTTTTAAGAGTTCCATTGTTTTGGTATGCAGAAAGTACCCATCATTCCTTCAGATGGTGGAATTTCACGAGTTCGAGAGGTATATTTGTGTTTCAATTCACTCTTTCTTTTCCCTTATTTCTCAGCAAGTTGATGCTATGTCGGCTGGCAAACATAAATAATCAATCCATTAGTGCTTTGTTTTTTGGTATCTTATTATGATATATTTTTTCTCCTTTTCTTTGGAATTGGACCGTGTTTTTGGTATCCAAGGCTACTTATTTTCCATGACATCCTATCTTTTCCATGGCACCTAAGTTGCAGAATGTGCCATGACCAATCTTTTCTTTTCAATGTTCCTTTACTTGTAAAGCAGAGGTATTAAGAGCGTGTGTATTGATTTTTAGTTTAATAGAAGCTGCCTTTTCTTCATCTTTTTTTATTTACTACAAGCTGCCTTTTCTTCTTTGATTGGAGGCCCCAACTTTGACTTTGGAATGATGTGCTTTATTCAGTTTGAAAGCTGACAAGACTTGGGACTTCCTCGTCACTATGTTTACGGTGTCAAACTGCTATCGATTGATTGTTTTCTTGGGGCACTTTTTTATTGTCCATCTATTTCTTGGAATGTTTTAGGGCTGAACCATCACAACTTAAACTGTCTTGATACTAATTCGCTGTCCAATTGCTATTGGCAAAGGAAACATAAAGAAATTTGCAGTGACAGTGGATATCGATCCCTATATTTCTTCTCTTTGCAACTTTTTTGGCATTAAGAAGAGAGATTGGATGAGGGGAAGCTTATAACTATATTATATAGTCTATGTAAACTAGAATCTATTTTATTATATATGGGAGTTGCCTTGACAGAACCAGATTAAGTAAATGAAATATAGAGAAAACTATCCTCTCTTCTTGCAGCGTCTTTTCTTTTCTTTGTTTGGCAATTTTTTTAAGCTGGCAGATGCTTTTTGTTGCAAAAAATACCGTACTGGGTTCTAATGCTGCTGTTAGGTAGGATGTGGAGATATCTGGATATCTTTGAATGCATTGTAAAGATGCTGCTACTCTCACTAGAATAACTATTTTAGCACTTTGTTTATTCTTACCATTGTTCTGCTACACTTACTAAAAGGTTTCTTCTTTTCGCCGCATGCAGACTACTCTTCCTGTTGAGGAGATCACAAAGTCCTTGGCAAAGAAAGGTTATGAGGTGATGACATCCGATGATGCAGGCCGATTTGTGTGCAACTATGTTTACTACCATTCCCTTCGGTTTGCAGAGCAAAATGGGACAAAGTCTCTCTTTGTGCATGTACCTCTTTTCTTGACCATAGACGAGGAGACTCAGATGCAATTTGCTGCTTCCTTGTTGGAGGTACTTGCTTCTTTGTATTAGTAAGATCTGTTAGCATCCATCTTGCTCTTTATCACCACAAGCATTTGAGCTTATCCTGTTATCGACAACAATTGTTAAGATGAGTGCCTGTAATGAAATGTTCAAATAAACAGATGAGTGTATGGTGAATGAAAAAGGTGTATTTATGGTTGCACAAAGACTTTTCATGTACTTTCTTCGACCTTTTCCAAAAGGTTTTGGCTACTGATTGAAATGTTCTTGAATCTCAGTTTACTGTGTGAATTAATAAGATTCCAATTTGCTATTATCTTTGTAGCAATGCACATGTTACTTGTCTACTACCTCCACTGACTTGTGCTTTGCTCCTGAAAAGTTAAAACAATTACTCAATATCTCGATCAGCGATCTTGGATATGAGCTCCATTGGCATCTAAGCACTAAGCTTACTCAAATTACAACATAATATTAAAATTAGACAGCTGCATGCTTATTGCTGCAATGTTCGCAAGTTACATAATTGATACATCAAGTAATCAATACGTTAAAATTCACAATCAATTCTTTGAAATCACAACCTTTTCTCTTTTAGATCATAACCCGCATTGCAGTTTTGTTGAGCCATCATCCCAATTATGTTACTCGAAGAATTATACAAACTGCTTGTCTGTCTTCCAATATCAAGAAGCACCACACTGACCCCTCCAGCAAGTCGAAATTGTCGACTGGTTTGATTTGCAGTTGTCTTCATGGGATTCTCAGCATGGCATACTATCCTACGTGGAAGGTTGTTGCCAATGTCATGGTTGCTAATTTTGGTACAACTCCATCATCGACGGAGAAATTTGCCCAGTCTCTAGCTCACATGGCACTAATTACCATAGTCAACCACCACTATCATTACCCCCGAATGTATGACTAGACCCAATAACACAGTAGCTGAACCGATCTACTGTGATTTTTTTCACAAAAAACTTTTGTCAAGACTAATGATACTATGACCAATAATATATGTATGGCCATTTTTCAAAGAAACAATATTTGGAGGTGGAAAAGCATAAAGAGATGATGAAGATAAAAGAAATGTATCAAAGTTGTACAACAAATGAGAGGAGAGAATGCTGTTGATGATTATTAGAGGGGGAAAAGGGTTTTAAAAGCTTTGTAGGAGAAGAAGTGCATGAGGTACCTGCCCTTGTAATTTCTTGAATCACACCACGAACCCTCCAAAACAAAACGTAGTTGTACCAATTAATTAAACTACTTTACTTAGAGTAATTAATTAAATTATTTTACTTTAGACTTAATCGATAATTTATGAAATTTTTGTGGAAAATTTGATAAATTTTTTTTTATGGTGGCAAAATTAAAACTACCTATATAAAGGGGTTCGTTTTTTATTAGGTTTGCCTCGACAAAGTTTTTTTTTGGTGGAAAAAAGAAAAAATGGTTTTCATGGGCAAATCTTTAGACATGGTTATGCTTGGATTAATTGTAGTCTAAAAATTCATCAATACAATTGGATTGGAAGACTTGAACTGATAGCCAATAGTCACCGCACTTGTTTGATGCAACTCGATCTTCAAGAGGTTTCATATAACATGGATCAGGGTGCAATTTTCTTGAACTAAAACCTCTAATTCCATGTTATGCAGTGATAGCCTTCTCTTCTTTGACAAGTAACTACATCTAGCTACTTTTACATACAGGTCTAATACAAATTATTCTGACAGTACTGATCTATAGTGTTTTGCCCTACGTATTGTGGGATTCCATCCAGCAAGCAAGAAATTGGCGGGATGGTAAGATTCTGCATTGCCCCATAAGCATTCCAGCAAAATGGATCTGCCACAAATTGGCCTTGAGCAGGAAGCAACTCTATTTCTGCTAACTCGAGGTTAGTGCATGGGACTGAATCACTGCAAGCCAAGTGCAAGGGTGGACTCCTAACATCATATGTACCCTTAATGCTTGTGTACAAAATATCAGATATGTGAACTGCACTTGTTTGGTTAGTGCAGTTCTTGGTCTGGCAGTAGTATTGGTCTATGATTATTGGATTGCGGACCGTTTCCATGTTAATGTTGTGGAAAGAGATTTTAGATACAGAACCATATCCTCCCTGCCATGTCTTAATCCGGACACCATTATCAGAATGCTTGATTACCGAATCTCTCACCGTGATGTTCGACACGCATGCCCTCGAGTTGCCGATTCCAAGGCTGCCAATGCTGCAGCAACAAAATCAGAAACCAATTGTTGGCCAAGTTTTTTGAACATCTCTTGATAGAATGCTAATAAACGACTCTGTCAACTCATTAAATTCTATTCCTTCATCGCTGCTAGGCCGATTTCCCTCTTTTATTTTCGTGGAATTTGTTGCCGGGTCTAATTGATTAGATTAGGGGGTTAATAAGCATTAAAAATCTTGGTCCACCATAAGTTGAAGCTAGTAAGTTGAAATTTGAGCTTAAGTATCCCTTTGAAGGCGCCTAACTTTTGTACTCATCTTTTGTGAAGATAGTATTAATTTTGGCAAGAGCTTAAACTAAATATTACCTTATGCCATGGCTTGGACCACAGGTAATGTTCTTTATGTCGACATTATGACAACCAGCTCCAATTGATACACAGTCATCACCTAGAGTAGAAAACAGAGGAAAATTGGCATGCACTTAGAGAGTGATTCATAGAAAAGATGAAAAACAACTCTCAAGTGCAAAAGGACATGTAATCAATTACCATTGGATATGACTGAATTGTATATTTGGACATTGTTTGTGTTCTCTATGTGAATCCCATCTGTATTTGGGCTTAGAGGTGGTGATTTAATGCTGAGCATTTGTACAGTGACATCTTGACAGTTATCAAACCGAAAATGGAATTGGGGACTGTTCTTCACTTCAAGTCCTTGGACTATCAAATTAGAGCTCATGAAAAACCTCATAGCCTGCATTTTTCGATAAAAATAAAAGGGTATAGAACTTTTCATGAAACCCTTGATGAAAAGAATGCATTGGTTTTGTACTTACAACTGGGCTATCACAAGGGCCAGGAAGTGTTGCGCCATTAGGCCCCTAAGTTCAGCAAGTTAGCTAGAGAAATTGAAAAACACAGAACTACTCAAGAAAATAATTTACTGACCAAGAAATTGAGTAAAATGGCTTACTTTGTGAGGCTTGCAGGGTAGATTCCACCATTTCTCTCCTCTGCCATCTATAACACCACCTCCTTGCATTGACATTCCATCGATCTTGTAAAACACTAGCCATTGTCTCTTGTTCGTCTTACTTGGCCATGATTCAGGCCCATCTGGTGGCATTATAGTTCCATCAATCTTCTCATTACAGGCAAAATACTCAATCAGTTTTTTCTTCTGCTCATGAAATTAAGTACTATATTGAAATTCAATTCAATAACAAAATTTTTTACCTGGAACACAAGGCTAGTTTTACAAGGTCCGGTAAAGACAGTAGGCTGTATCATGAAAGAATAGTCATCAGGAGCAAGTAGAATGGCTGGTTCATTCTGAAAGCAAGCAGTGTCCCAAGCCATCTTGAATGCTTGTGTATCATCTGTGTCACCATCACCAACAGCACCAAAAGATAGTACATTGTAGACGTTGGCAAGACTTCGAACAAGATTAGGGCTAGGACCAGGACTTGGAGAATCTGTATAGTAACTTGGACTGGCAGCCTGAGGAGCAGGGGCAGGAGCAGGAGCAGGTGGTAGTGAAATGAGAGAAACAATGTGCAAGTGTTTTGGTTTAGTTTTTCCATGAACTCTTCCTTCAATGTATGTAAAGAAGAAAGCGAAGGCCAAAAGGAGAATTTTAGACAATGTCATGGTTGCCATACTTGATGAGGGAATAAATGTAAGCACAAGAAAAAAGATGGGCTACTTATAGAACAAACAGATTCAACTTGAGTACAATAGAGTAGAGGAGGCTTTGGTTTTGATTACTACTAGGTGTAGCCAAGTTCATGTTCACTCTCTGGACATTGAATTCAAAGAAGACAAGTTGAGTTTTGAAAGATTATGGAACTTTTTTAACGAGTGGAGGAAGAGATTAGGAGGAGATAAAAGAGAAGCAAGGCACCCACGTTTGAGGGAGTTGAAAACAGTTAAATGACGTGTGTTGTCTGCGGTGTGTGACCACTTGAATTACTATTACAACTTGCTAGAGGACTGGACTTGGTGATAAGGTGGGGATTACGCGCATGGTACTTTGGAATTATTTCAACTAAGGATGCGTTTATACTAGGAATTCTCAGTGGAAGCTCCTTCTGGGAGGGGTTCTTGTGTATGATACAGTGAAGGCATGAGACCGACCAGTTCCATTTAGAAATGACTTTCCTTTTCAATTTGTAAGAGGTGTAATTGGATTAATTTGCACACAAATTGAGATTGAAATGGAGATAACAAGTAGGGAAAAGACTTATCTTTTTATACTTTCTGTTAACATAAAGTATAAAAATTAACTTCAAAACTATATTATAAACATATTTATTTTATTTCTTTATTTTTATCTTTTGTTGTTTTTGGTTAAAGAATACGTGAATTCTAATTATCTTGTTGAAATGAAATAAGAGTTATATATAAGATTAATAGAAAATCAGAACATTCATATTCTGCTAATTTTGAGTTTAACTTGATGGACTCAGCGGATCAATCCGGTTGACCAAGACAAAATTCATTGATTTTGTTTTTTTAAATGATGTCAATTTACTGTTTTCTTTTTTGTATTGGGCGGCAGGACACAGTCAAAAGGGGCTTGAAATAGTAGTATTTTATCTACATCGACTGATAGCATGCACCCATTAGTCTATTATCTAGATACTTCTCGAGACAGTAGCTTGTAGCATTTCAGTTTTTCTAGTTAGATTTGTCCAAGTTTTTAGTAGTGAAGGATTAAAGTGATTATGTTTGGTTATTGGAGTCATTTGGATAGCATTTGGTTAAAGACAGTGAAAATAGATAGGAAATCCATGTATTTCCTGTTTTAAAACTAAGAAATCCGTTCAAAAACGCTACTTTAAAGATGAATTTATTTTATCAAACATTCTTGACCCGGCCTTATCCCGAGTTGACTCTAAGGACGGGTTTTACAAGTATGATCTCAGTCAACATTTTTGTTTCTGCCAGGATTGATTTAGAAAATGTGGAGAAACAAATCATAATAATAAGAAAAATCATTCAGGGTTTTGTAGGTAACAACTAGCCAGCTAGTATTACAGTTCAATGGTCATTATCATTGCTAAACAAAGTGAATGACCTGGGAAACATGCAAAATTAAAGAAAACCTGGACTATCATTATTCCTTTCAATGTAACAGTCTGTCCTCATCTCCTTGTCATCATTCTGCCTCCATCTTCCACTTGGCGTTTCTCCAGCCGCCTTTCACAATATATAGAACTGGTGATCTAGTGAGTTTATATTATTCAGAGAGATCTGACTTCCACTTCGATCAGCAGAATATTAAAATGTCTGTAGCAATGCCATGCATGAATCTTCACCTCTCCTAGGATAATCATTTCTTCTTAAGACTTAAAAGACTCTCTCTTCTCTACAACTTGGATAGACTCAAAGTGCCATTTGCTTTTGAGGTTCCCAAAATGACCAATCAGTTGAACTCTCATCCAAGCTTCATGTGGTGGGCTCGGGATGATGCCAAATTTAGTGAACCTCCATCAAGAACACCATCTTTAATTGGTATCGAACGTATTCCTCCAACAAGAAGACCGTCTCCAGTTGGTAGTGAACATGTTCCTCCGACAACAAGAGAGTCATCAGTTGATAGTGAACATATTTCTGTGATAAGCAGACCGTCTTCAGTTGGCAGTAACCATATTTCTGTGGTAGGAGACAGTGTGATAACATTGCCAACTCAAGGCACCGTGACACCAGCTACAACAAGGGCTAATACGCCTGTATTCTCAGGCGGGGCATCACCAGAAATAAGACGTAAGATTGCGAATGCATCACCTGAGACAGCTAGGCATGTCGCACTGAGAATGTATGAGAGTATGAAGAGGCATGGATTGAGAGAAGAGGCTGGCAAGGTTGTTGGTAAGGAGGAAAACGAGATCGAGGAAATAAAAGAGGGGGGAGTTGATAGGGTTAGGAGGAAGAGTGAAGACCTTATGGGAATGGATTATTTGTTGAGAGATGGCTTTGTTAGTTATCTTCGTGATATGGCAAAGATTACACCCCCTATCCCCCAACAGGTAATTAGTTTTCTCTATATATCCCTTATCTTGTAGGGTGGCTCCAGGATTATCAGAAAGGTACCAGATGACGCTAAGAATCCTAGCTAGCTCTTGAGTCTAACCATATCTCACAGTGATTTCTAAAAAGTCTAACCATATCTCACTGTGATTTATAAGAAGTTAATGAAATAACAAGTAGCAACATTCTTCATTTTCCTCGGAAGAATCAGAAGGAAACTTGTGTTCACTAACAAGGGTCAGTTTTGCTCTGCAGTCTGATGAAAATCACAAGGACTGAAATGTAGTTTCAAAGGTTGCAGGTCTGTGAACATGAAGCATTCATTTGCCTCATTTCAGATCATGTTTCCATCCATGGTCTGACAGACTCTTAGACTTTATGTTAATGTCCTTGAATGCACTAGCATTACATTTTTGTAGATGAATGATCTGCTAATAAGGTGAACAACCACATCAGTTATTTTTCTTGTTATTGCTAGAAGTAGACAAGAATGTGAAACATTAGATTAGAATCTTCATTTTGGCTGTCCTGGAGCTTCTAGTTTTGTCTCTTTCAGTTCATGATGATCTTACAATTTTTCTAAAGATGCCTCAGAATTTGACTATGTTTAACAGTTGAACTTTGTTAATTAATTAATTAATCAAAAACTTGATGACTTATGAGTTGATTCTACCCTTGTTATTTAGATGTCTTTTATTTAAGAGACAGACAAAAAAAATCATAAAAAGATTTAAAAGAAAACTCCTATACCGTTTTCCTAATGTAACAGTGTCAGGCCTGTACAACCTGACCATTGACACACACCTGGTCAATAAGCATGTAGTTTAACAGAAACTGGGATGTGTTGCAGGCAGTCCGGTTTTCCAATATAAAGTTGACAAGGAAGTTTCGGGTTTCCGATGGCACATACGAAACATTTGGAAATAAGGTGGTGGCATGCTTTGTTGGACCCATAAAGACTCTTCTGCAAGAACAGGATTCAACATGGTTGCAGGTTCTGAAGGGCGTGGATGGGTATATTATGCCTGGCTCAATGACCCTTTTACTTGGTCCACCAGGTAAGCCTACAAAACCAGATGAATGTGACAAGCTAGGAACTTCATGGTGGAAGTAGTCAAAATTTATGCTCTCATCAAACAAGTTACAAAGTAAAGTTGATAGTAAAAAATCTCAATTTTTTTTTCGTTTCATGCAAACCATAGGAACGTAGAAAGACACTGAGCAAGGATTGTTGGTAATATCCTGAGCACAATGACACTCAATGTGTTGCGGTAGAACAGAAAACTGGAATCTTAAGACTGTCACAAAGTAATTAGCATAGTTTACGATGCTTACACTGTTTGATGTTCCTTTGCCAATGAAATCTTACAGGAAGTGGAAAGAGCAGTCTACTTGAAGTCATAGCAGGGAGAGTAAAAGTGACTAAGAACTTGATCTTGGAAGGAGCAGTGATGTACAATGATAAATATGCCTCTGAGATTTCTCTGAGCAGACTTATTGCATACATAAATGGCCAGCTTAACAAGTAAGTTTCCTGTGACCAAACAACAAAATTACATGAACATGTGAAATGATATGTTCGGAGACAAAAGCAACAAGAAGCAGATAAGCATTTCACTTCAATCTTGTACAATTGCAGGCACATTCCATTTCTTTCAGTTAGGGAGACACTCGAGTTTGCAAGGGACTGTACTCAGGGCATTCGGCCAGAGAACTTTACTCCTAAGATGAGAAAATTCTTTGCACATGCACTTGTGGAAAGGCAGGATCCTGTACTAGAGTATGTGCTTGAAATTCTAAGCTTGAAGGAAATACAACACAAACTAGCAGGAGAAGAAATTTCTGACACTGACCGCCAAAAGCTCACAACAGCCGAGTTAGCTCTTGGAACATATTCTGTCATGCTTTACGATCAACCATTTTCAGGTTCTGATTTAGCGGCTACATATGATCTAGTGGACACCATAAGAACCATAAGCAGGATTCAGCAATCTTCTGCAATCATGTCACTCACCCAACTTTCACAGGAGGTGTTTGATCTTTTTGATAGGATCATATTACTTGGTGATGGGCATGTCCTGTTCCAAGGTCCTCGTCAAGATGCTATCCCTTACTTTTCCAACCTTGGGTTAGTCTGCAGAGTATGCTTAGTTAAAGCTGAGTGAAATTGATTCCTACATGCATAAATAAAATTCTCATAACAGCAATATATCCAGCATAATGCTAAAAACCAATATCTTTCATTTTATAGGTACACTAAGCCCTCCCATGTTGAGTCCAATGAGTTTCTCGAAGATATTGCAGCTGGAAATGGTTACCAGTATCAGGAACAAGGAACAAGACCATTTACGCTAGAAGAACTTGTGGCGTGCTATAAGATTTCAGATCACTACAACGATATAATAAGAATTGTTGATGAAGATGACGTGAAGTATACCTATTGGGTAGAAAGTGAGCCTGGACTAGGATTGTCCCTTAAGAGACCATCCAAACACCACCTCTCAGCTCATGCCCAGTCAAGTCGAGAAACAGGTAAACAAGCTAGTTGACAACGAATCAGGAAACTGTTGGTATAAGCTCTGTGCAATCCAATTTGACACTCATTAGAACACACCATACTTACAAGTTGAGTGGTTGCAGAATTAGTAGTTGCCAAGCTCTCCAGAAAGGTAGGACATTCAGGGGGGATAGAGAGTACAGGAAGAGTACAGATTGGAGATGTAGTCACAGGAATATCTTTGAACAAAGAAGAAATGCAATACCTTTCTGTTGTGCCCCAAAGAATCCAACACGAACGCGCCTCACATGTATACTCTATGTTGAAGCAGGCAAAAGGTTGCATTCGTCTCCAGGTGGAGCGTTACAAAGAAAAGGTAAGTGCAAACCACTCAACAACAAAGAGGACCAATGTGAGGAAAATATGATTATTAAGCCCCATTAGTTAGTAATATGGCAAAAAATTACAGCATACTTGATATGAGAAATCAATCACAACATTGCTTGATATGATATGCCGGAATGATCTGTTATGTAGGAAGAGGAGTACCAATCCCAATGGGAGCAGTTTCAAAGGCCTTTTGTTCAAACATGGTGGAAATCCACCAAGACTCTCGTCAAAAGGCAAATCAAGATCACCAAAAGGCTTCATGCTTTAATCAAATTAAGGCTTCTCCAGGTTAATACTACCATATGCTCCATAGCTTTCCTGCTCACGCAGATTAAAGGAACTTATCTGACCATGTCAATCTACAGTATCCACAACGATTTAGAGTATCATACGTTCTGCATCTTACTTAGAAACTAATTCATCCTTGAACTTTACAGGTAGTTCTGCTAGGCATTTTTGCAGGAACACTATTCTACAAACTAGGGGGTCAATACAACCAACAGAAAATGAACTCAATAAGGGCTCTTGGGTTTGTATCCACAATGAGCATAATGCTCATAAACCTGGTGCAGCTTCCTCTGTACATGCTCCAAAGGCCAATCTTTTACAAGCACAAGGCACAGAGGTTCTTCAGAGTTTCATCGTACATAGTTGCCAATTGCATAGTCAATCTCCCACAGACCCTCCTAGAAGTACTCTTCGTTGAATTCTTTTCCTCTGCTGAATCAATCATGGCTCTCATATAACCTAAATATCCTAATCCTTGCAGGCATTGATATACACTCTCTTTGCTTATTTTCTTGCCGGGCTATCAATGGCAGGAAAAGGGTCACCATTATTTGCATATCTGGCCCTCCTATTCTTAGTGGCATACTTCGGTTCATCAGTCTTCTTCTTTCTAAGTACCATCTCTTCAATTCCAGAGGTTGGGAATGCTTTGGCAGGTACTGCATTTATCTTGACAAAAGGCGTTCACTATTTATTTATGTAGTTCTCCATTATCTACTATCCATCTAATACCTGAACAGCATACTTTCGTTACCATGCCAACTTTTTCTCTTTTTCCTCACATCAGGACTTCTAAAGACATGAGGCAAAGGTCTTCATGCTGTATTTAATGAAGGCAATTCAGCCATTCACAAACATGTGTCCTCGACATAAAGTCTTGGGGGAAAACTGCCATGTTGATGCAGTCAGAAAAAAATAGCCATCTAATGCAGTTGCATTTACTTTCTTCAGGTCTTCTAGTCTCAATCTTCCTACTCTTCAGTGGATTTGTGATCTACCCATCCAACATGCCAAATTACTGGAAATGGCTCATGTATGTGAACCCAGTTCACTGGGCTAACGTCTCCTTCTGCAGGTTCCAATTCATTGAGGGTTACCCAGATCCTTGCTCCAACTACCTTGGCCAACTCCCATTTTGTGACCAATTCCCAACAATGACAGTTGGGAAAGCATACCTGGCCTTTCATGAGCTTTCTGAAGATTCTAAGAGACCTTGGCTACCTTATGTCATTCTGCTAGGATGGATTGCCTTTGCTAATATCTTGACACTATTAGGGCTAAAGAACATAGAATTTGTGGAGACAAGCCAGTCATTGCCCTATGTCAGAAAGTCCACCACGGTTTACAATTATGAAGAAGATGCAGACAGTGAATCTCAATCTAACTACAGTTTCAGTCAGAATTCTGAAAAATATGATGCTTCCACGTATCCTTCACCGCAAAATTCAGGGACAATTTACAGAAAAATGAAGAACAACGGCACAGTTGATGCATGGATGGAGGAATTTCGTGTGGATATAGAGAGGAACGGGCTAGGAATTCCTGTGGAGCCAGTGACTCTCCTATTTGAGGGTTTGTCATTCACAAGGTGAGCTTTATCATCCATTTGAAACCAAAACTCCATATCTCAGCTCTTTTCATGGTGCTCCTAAACCATCTCCAACTTGGATTTTTTTTAACTAATACATGATCATCTAAAATATTAAACCTAATAAAAAAACTTTGAAGTAGAAAACGAAAAGGATGGTTCCTGCATTCCATTTATATGTATTGACATGATAATTCATCCATCAGGTACAATGAGGGAAATAAAGAAAGGAGCTCAGTTTTCAGCAATATCACAGGCTATGCCGAACCCCAGAACATGCTAGCTTTACTAGGTGGTACAAGAACAAATAAGGCCACACTGCTCAAATGCCTGGCTGGTAGGGTCCCTTGTACAGGCAACCTACAGGCAAATGGCTTCAGACCAGGAGCTCCCTTTTGTCGGTTAATTGGGTATGTTGAGAAGCTTGATGCCCATCAACCTTACCTCTCTATACGTGAATCTCTTCAATTCAGCGCTGCACTCCGTCTAGGAAAAGAAGTTGGCTCCATGATGCGTAACATCCATGTTGAGCTGGTCCTCAGCCAGCTTGGTTTACTTCCGTATTCGAACCAACTTGTAGGTTCCCTCTGCGACTCCACTGGAAAGACATTTGAAATAGCCAAAAAGTTAACAATTGCAGTTGAGCTGGCTGCAAATCCAGGCATTCTCCTTCTAGAAGAGCCAATGTTGGGCCTTGATACCACAGGAACTTCGACTGTCCTCAATGTTCTATCTAAAGTGTCCCGTTCTGGTCGAGTCATTGTCGCCTCTCTTACACATGCTAATGGACGGATACTGTCCTCTTTCGACCTGGCTCTCATCTTAACAGAAGAAGGGCATCAAGCATATTTTGGCCCGGTAGGATATAACTGCAATGAGTTGCTGGAGTATTTCACATCAATCCCGAAGGCCCCTCGTTACTCTGAAAATGCAACTCCAGTTAACTTTGTTATGAGAGCTCTTGGCTTAGGTATACGAAAGGGGCAAACTCCGCAAATAAATTACGCAGAGACATATCAAACTAGTTTTTTGCAGGAGATCAACAGCAAAACAATCAGCAATGCAAAGAAATTGATCAAGGAAAGAGCATCAGAGGATCAATTTTCTACTTACTCAGCTCCATATTCACGGCAAGCCATTTGGGTTTTGTTAAGAACACAGAGATTCTTGTGGAGGAATGTGCAGTACACATATGGTAGACTTATAGGCTGCATAATGATTGGACTCTTGATGGGATCCTTGTACTATCAAATTGAATACAAGGACACATATGGTGCAACTTCACGTATGCTATACATATACATGCAAGTTTTACTCATCGGAGTGATCTCAGCCAACAATGTTATTCCCCAGATTGGCACAGACAGGTTAGTCTATTTCCGGGAGAAAAGGGCTGGAATGTATCTTCCAGTATTTTACCCGGTATCATGGGCAGTTGGTGAGATCCCATATATTTTCATTGCTACACTTGCAGTTGTAGGGATAGGGAATGGTATGGCAGGAATTGGAACAGGATCCATGGCAGAATTCCTACAGTATTGGTTAGTACTCTTCATTTTTACTTTGTGTGTAACATATTTCGGGATGATGATAACTTTCCTAGCACCACTGCCAACACTAGCAGCATTTGCAGTGTCAATTGTGACATCAATGTGGGTGTCAGCTTCTGGTGTAGTTGTTGTCCTATCCGACATAAGGTTCTACCGATGGATGTATTGGAGCAATCCATTCCAATTTGCAATGAATGTGATGACCTCTATCAGTTTCTACTGCAATACAAAGGAGTGTGCAGCAAATTGTGGTTGCCCAAGGTTTCCAGATGGTTCATATGTGTGGGATAAATTGGCATTGTTAAGAAGCTTGGATCATGGAAGGATGGATACAGACATACTCAAATTGTCTGCAATGTGTGTACTGTTTGCCAGTCTAGCCTTCATCTTCTTTATTGTGCTGAAGCACAACTCACCTCCACAATCATAGATCCATTGTAAGAATCAGATGGAGGCAAGTTCACTGAACAAGATTCTCCATGTATATTTTTTTAAAACAATATTCATTTAGTCTAGATGTATCCTTGTCCACAACCCAATGCCTGCCTAATCTCCAATGGAAGCTGGCTAGAGAATGTGCATATTTTGATACCATTAATAAATCCAAATATAACCACTAAAGCCAAAAGCATTACATGAGAAAAACAGGAAATGGATGACATCTACGAAAGATCACTAAAATTATTGCAATCCACAAGAGACTTACAAAGGAGAAGATGAAATCATATTCAAATTCCAGTTATTGTAATATATAAGCAATTAACATTTTTACACAGCAAAGCATACCTTGATGCAATCAAGGAACTATGCAAACGATGATGATACATCAAGTAGTTGATAGGTAAAAATTTACTTTATCATAACCACAAAAGAAAAAAAAAAGCAGTGCCCAAATCAGAAAAAAGACCTATCCCCAATCCACGAACGGAAGAGGCGGATAACCACCCTCTGGAGGAGGCTTTAGTGATGGAGGCAGGTTACCCCAGGACATTCCCATGCTCTCTCTCACCGCAACACCTGCTAATCAGGACAATGACAAAATTAAGCTGCAAAATCAGTAACGAAAAGAAGGAATTTATAAGGCTTAGATATAGCCAGCATAATTGTCCATTATAGGAAAACAGCGACAGTGATACAATGCGATTCACACCCGCATCATCATCACTAACATATATATTCTAAAAATTCAATCTTTAAACATGATTCCATGCAACACAAGATTCAATCTTTAAACATGGTTCCATGCAACACAAGATTCAATCTTTAAACATGGTTCCATAAAACCTTGAATAAAATAACCAAGTAGATTCAACAGCAAAAGATCATGAATTAACAATCCTCCAAAGCTTAGTTCCAAACGTACCTGGAAAAGAACTGCCCCCAGCCAATTGATTTCCAGGCATAGTTGGTGACTGAACATTATCCTTGAAAGCAGTTCCTAAATGTCAAAACAAACACATCCATAGACACTAAAAAGATCCCATCTTTTTCCATGACAGATTAATCACTTAATTCCCAGCTTTATAATACTCCATAAAAGCAAAAATTTTACCTTGACTAGTAGCAAAATTAGTATGCAAATACTTGCAAGAATCTCCATAAGGACAAAAACCCTTCAAAACCACCAAGAAGCACCACCATTTTAAATGAAAACAAGAGAACACATCAAAGAATCCAACCAACCCAAGATTGATCATAGCAAATGCAAAAGAATTGAACTCGTAAATTTCAAGAAAATATAAAATATAATAATACCGTTTTGACAAAGCGGTTGCAGAGTCCCTTAACAAAGCCACCAGCATCAGTGTTATTGGAATTGAGGGTGTTGCTGTTGCTGTTTCTGCTGAACCAGAGAGATTTGGCGCGTAAATGAGAGGAGCTTTGAAGATGGCGCTTTCGAGCATGTGGGGTGTCTTGGAATTGCTTGTCGCAGTAGTCGCAGTAGTATTTCCCTACGGGCATTCTTTCTTTCTTTTTGTCTCTACAGATTCAGAGAAAGAGAGCTAAGCAGCCTTTGCTTTTGCTGTGCTGCCTGGTTTTAACCACTACTGCTCATTTGTTTGCAGGAAGAAGACAGGCTAGGTCCGTTCTCCTCTTGGGCTTTATAGTCCTTTTCTTTTTTATAATCTTTTTTTAATTCTCGGATCATCTTTTTTTAAAAAAATCAAGGTTTCAATTTGGATGGAAATTTTTTATTTCACTTAAATTTTTTAGGGATATTTTATCATTTATTCGTATAGATTGGGAGGATTCTCTCACTTTGTAGATAAAAAATATCCCTTAAACCACTAAGAATTTTTTCTTTTAAAATTTACAAAAATGATAATTTTATTTTCAAAACGAAAAAACACCTAGAAGGAAAAAAAATCTGGAAAAATAAAGATTTCTAGCATCCTGAGAAACTTGAATTGTTCTATCATCATAATTACATTGAAGTTATTTATATTCTGCACAATATATATATAGAAGTATATTATAAGAACATTATAACATAAAGGTATTATTTTATTTAACATCTAAAAATATATTCGAATCAATTTTAATGTTATGTAGACCGTAATATTATAATGTCATCGGTATGCATAATATTATAATATTGATTGATTGAAGCGAGATAATTTTATATATATTTGAATGATTAGATTGAAAAAATGAAATGTTGATTTTAATATGTATAAATTAACATAAAAAATATATTTCATATTTATATAGTATTTGTTTAATATTGTAGTAGTAATATTTTTAAGTGTGTTTTTATGATTTTGATATTTTAATATTAAAATTTTTAAGAAAATATAAAGGAATTATTTTAATATATTTATAATTAAAAAATGTTTTTTTTTTAAAAAAGACATATGGACCCCACCCTCGTTAAGAATTTTGGCCTAAAAGTTTAAAAGGTTGGAAAGTCTAGATTTTGAACTAGGGTTGTCCCCTGTAAGGCTTATATATTATTGTCCAAACATGCCTCTCATTGGGTCCCACTACACATCAAAGCATCCTTGCCTAACCGTCCCTCCCATCCCAGCACCCATTGACTTTACGCACGGCTTTTTAGCCTCTCTTTCTTTCAAGGGTAGAATTGTGTTTTCCTTTATGATGGCTGCCTTTGAATGTGAGAACTGTTGTACTTTACTTGCCCTTGTATGGTGCTCAATTTTGTCAAAATCTTCTTTTTTTTTCCCTTCAAAATTCCAATTATTTCCATCGTCCAATCAACCAAACCAAAAAACATAAATAAATAAAACGCAAGTTTCATGCAAACCAAAAATAAAAAATAAATAAATAAGCACTTGTCAATGCTACTCATTTTTGCTCCCATTGCATTTT
>Ga0307515_10009260_pt1 | contig 19062 bp, 18 predicted proteins | sample 17_EM_MG_FD_194513 | JGI IMG/M metagenome (GOLD analysis project Ga0307515, IMG submission 194513) | Populus trichocarpa ectomycorrhiza microbial communities from riparian zone in the Pacific Northwest, United States - 17_EM | ecosystem: Host-associated > Plants > Roots > Unclassified | place...
AAAAAAATCAAATCATTCAGGGGGTCAGTTTCGAGTGGTGCAAAGGGGTCATTTTGTAGTGGTTTATCCATGTTGATCCGCAATCCGGTTTACTGCGGGCTAATTGTTGTACCTAAATACAAGGATGAGGAAGAGCATGTGGTGAAAGGTGTACACATTCCGCTCATTTCAGAGGCACTTTTTTACCAAGTTCAGGAAGTACTGGACGGAAAGAAAAAGACAATAGAACTCACCAAGACGCACGCCGAGGATAAATTGATCTTACGCGGCTTTCTACAGTGTCCGAAATGTACCCGAATGCTAACCGGTAGCGCATCTAAAGGACGGGTAGGCTATTATCACTATTACCATTGTACTTCTCGCTGTGGCGTTCGCCTGAGAGCAGAAACCACTAACTTATGGTTCAAGCAAAACCTAAAAGCTTATTTCCCTATTGAGGGTGCAACTAAGTTCTATGTTGAAGCCTTCATTCAGGCCTATAAAAAACATGCTCCTGATGAGGTAGACGGAAGGAAAAGGGTGCTCAATGAAATCGCTGAGCTGAATAAAAAAATAGAAGATGCACGCGATCTGTTGATGACGGGAACTTTTGATGGCGGTGATTTCAGATCGATCAAATTATCGGCCGAAAAGCGCATCAGCGTGCTGGAATCGAAGCTTCCCGAACTTGCAAAGTCGCTTATTTCCTTGCGTTCCGACCTGACCGTTGCAATCTCGAACCTACAAAGTGTTGATAGTCAATTCAATAAAGAAGATAGCAAGAAGAAAAGAGACATCGTTGGTTCGATATTTCCTGAAAATCTGTGTTTTGACGGTGATAAAGATCGAACCGCCCGAGTGAATGATATTGCGCTTAATATTATGCTGATTAACAAGGAATTAGGGGGCAAAAAAAAGCGGGCTAAAACTGATTTATCAGCTTTGCCCGCTTCAGTGGTATGGGCCGGGATCGAACCGGCGACACATGGATTTTCAGTCCATTGCTCTACCGACTGAGCTACCGTACCTACTTCCCGTTTGGGATTGCAAATGTAGTGTCTTTTTTCGAAAGCTAAAACATTTTTTTACTTTTCTTTTCTTGCAAGGCAATTAAAGGCATACTTACACTCTAAATCAGCCATTTACAAATTCAATAAAAATCAATTTTATTCATATCTATTCTAAATTTTAATTTTATGCATGCATAGTAATATATTTTAAAATAAAATCTTTTAACTTAGCTTCCATTAGCAAACAAAAATGGTAGCACAAATTATCTTTATCCTTATTACGCTAGCAGGAATTGGCTTATTCAGCTTTAACGCCCGCAAAGTAATTCGCAATATCAAGATCGGTAGACCAGCCAATCGTAATGATCAGCCTGCAAAAAGGTTCATGACGATGTTAAAAGTTGCTTTCGGGCAAACCAAGATGGCGGTTAGACCAATCCCTTTTTTATTGCATTTGGTGGTTTACCTAGGCTTTGTGATCATCAATCTCGAAGTTTTAGAGATCATGATCGATGGTATTTTTGGTACTCATCGCGTTTTTGCTGGCTTAGGTGGCTTTTATGACTTTCTGATTGGTTCATTTGAATTTTTAGCTTTAGGAGTTTGGTTGGCTTGTGCTATTTTCTTGATCCGTAGAAATGTTTTAAAGTTGAAACGTTTCAGTGGCGTAGAAATGAAATCTTGGCCAAAGTCTGATGCCAATTATATTTTAATTACTGAAATCTTATTGATGTCGGCATTTTTATTAATGAATGCATCAGATGCTAAATTACAAGCTTTAAACGAAGGACATTACATTAGTGCTGGTGCATTTCCAGTAAGCGCTTATTTGCAAGGCCTATTACCTAGTAGCGCCGCCAGTTTAATCATGATAGAAAGAGTTTGTTGGTGGTTCCATATCATCGGGATATTTGCATTTTTAAATTACCTACCCTACTCTAAACACTTCCATATTTTATTCGCTTTTCCAAACACCTATTTTTCAAATTTGGAGCCAAAAGGCGAATTTACCAATATGGCAAGCGTAACTAACGAAGTAAAAGCAATGCTTGATCCATCGTTTGTTCCTGCAGAAACTGCTCCAGGTAAATTTGGCGCTAAGGACGTGAATGACTTAAGTTGGATAAATTTAATGAACGCTTATACTTGCACAGAGTGTGGAAGGTGCACTTCGGTTTGTCCGGCTAACCTAACTGGAAAATTATTATCGCCCCGCAAAATCATGATGGATACCCGCGATCGCTTAGAGGAAGTTGGTAAAAACATAGACAAGCATGGGGTCGATCACCAAGATGGAAAATCTTTATTAGATGATTATATCACTCGTGAAGAAATTTGGGCTTGTACCAGCTGTAATGCCTGTACAGAAGCTTGTCCAATTAACATAGATCCTCTGGCTATTATTGTAGATTTAAGAAGATATGCAGTAATGGAAGAATCTGTTGCCCCAGGAAGCATCAATGCGATGTTGGGCAATGTAGAGAACAATGGTGCACCTTGGAAATATTCTCCTGCAGATCGTTTGAATTGGGCAGAGCAGAGTTAGAAGAGAGTCCGAAAGTCGAAAAGACCGGAAGTCAGAAAGACAAGAGAATTTATTAGAGCAAGGGTAAACAAGGAATAAAGAAGATTCGGAAAGACCGGAAGAGTTTAGGGGTTAGAAGTTGAGACTTTAGAAGATAAAATTAATCGCAATACGCTATACGCACAGCGCAATACTAAGATAGTAAATCGCTATACGCATAACGCAATACTAAAAATATGGAATTCAAAGTACCAACAATGGCCGAATTAATGGCCATGGGCGAAGAGCCTGAAATATTATTCTGGGTAGGATGTGCTGGAAGTTATGATGAAAGAGCACAGAAAATTACTCGTGATATTTGCAAGATTCTACATCATGTAGGCATTAAATATGCGGTGTTGGGAACAGAAGAAAGTTGTACTGGAGATCCAGCTAAAAGGGCTGGGAATGAATTTTTATTCCAGATGCAGGCAATGACCAATATTGAAGTTTTAAACGGTTACAATATCAAAAAAATCGTAACTGGTTGTCCGCATTGTTTCAATACCATTAAAAATGAATACCCAGGTTTAGGCGGTACTTATGAGGTGATACACCATACTCAGCTTATTCAAGACTTAATTAACGAAGGCAAACTAAAAGCCGAAGGTGGTGAAAGCTTTAAAGGACGTAAAATCACTTTCCATGACCCTTGTTATTTAGGTCGTGGTAATGGCGTTTATGAAGCGCCTAGAAAAGCTTTAGAAGTTCTAGATGCCCAATTGGTAGAGATGAAACGTTGCAAAAGCAATGGACTTTGCTGTGGCGCTGGTGGCGCACAAATGTTTAAAGAACCCGAAAAAGGTGCAAAAGACATTAATATCGAAAGAATTGAAGAAGCTTTAGAAACTCAACCGCAGGTAATTGCAGCTGGTTGTCCGTTTTGTATGACCATGCTAAGCGATGGTGTTAAATTAAAAGATAAAGACCAAGAAGTTAAGGTTTTGGATATCGCTGAGATTACCGCGAGAGCGAATGGATTGTAGGATCCCTCTACCATCACTTCGAGCTCAATTCTTCATTGGGGAGAAGTCTCTAACCCTCTTGAGCACTGAACAGGCTTGTGCGAGAACAAAGACAGTAGTTCATAGGAAAGAGATATCTCCTCGCGAAAAGCTCGTTCGATATGACGGTTGAGGTGGGTTTTTACCTAACATATGATAAAACTTAGAATTGCACAAAATGGAAAGAGGTGGTTGCATTTATATAATGACAAACAAAAACAGAACTACTTTTTATGTTGGTGTAACCTCAGATCTATTTTCTAGAATTATCGAACATCAAACCCACAAATACCCCAACTCATTTACAGCAAAGTATAATTTAGAATTCTGTGTCTATTTTGAGATGCAACCAACCATTGAAGATGCTATTGGCAGAGAAAAACAAGTAAAGAAATACAGAAGAGAGAAGAAAATAGCTCTAATTGAAAGTATAAATCCCAATTGGAATGACTTATGGGAGGAGATTAAGAATTGGTAATTTTTAATTAGTTGCTACCACCCTACTCTTACCGTCACTTTGAGGCCAATTCTTCATTGAGGAGATTCTCTACCTTTCTTGTGCACCGTCCCAACCCTAACCGTCTCTTCGAAATGAGCTCTTCGCGATTGAGAAATCTCTATCCCTCTTGAGTACTGAATGAGGTTATGCTATAATTAAGATGGAAGCTTTTAGGAAACAGATATCTCCTCGCGAAAAGCTCGTTCGATATGCCCCACCCTTACCGTCACTTCGAACCCAATCCTTCATTGGGGAGAAGTCTCCAACACACTTGAGCACTGAACAGGCTTGTGCAAGAACAAAGACAGTAGTTCATAGGAAAGAGATATCTCCTCGCTGCGCTCTCTCGATATGACGAAGAAGGGAAGTACTGTGCTCGTTCGATATGACATAAAAAAAGCTAAACTTCCGCTAACTTTCTTTCCATAATTTCCTCCAAAACGCCATCCCATAAATTAATACGTTTTTGAAGAGACTCAATAGTTGCTTTTTCAGCTACAAGCCATTTCTCTTCATCATTACCACATAAATTTGCGGTCATTTCAAGTGCTAGGTGACTATGATGATCGCCATCTACTTCAATGTGTCTTTCTAGATAATATTTGAAATCTGAAATACTTTCTGGAAAGTTCTGGTGGATATCATTCACTATTGAAATGAACATATTAGGGATAAGGTCTTCCCTACCAAATGTAAAAACTGCTGACTGAATATAGTCTTTATTGCTATTGATTGTCTCAAAAGTAAATTCGACAAACTGCTTTGCTTTAACCTGCACCACAGCAGCTTCAAATGCTAATGATAAATCACCATTCTTTTTCAAATGCTCGATAAATATCTCTATTTGTTTTGTATCAGCACCACATTGTTTCATGGCATCAAGATAAAGTTCAAAGTGACTTTTCCTAATGCCATTACTATCTACATCTGATTCTTCTCCGGCTACAATTTCATTGATTAAATATCTCGTATCTGCCGACCCCTTCGGAAACCAAGGAATGGAAGTACAAGTCAGGTTAATTTGTAATGATTTTAACAAAGACATGAAATCCCAAACCGCAAAAACGTGGTATTGCATAAAGATTTTAAGGTCGTCTATTTCCTTAATTGCTGCGTAAACTTTATGGTTTATTATTTCTTGTCTTAAAGGTTCTATTGCTTTTTGAAGCTTTGCTAAGTTTTCATTCATATCGGGCGCAAATATACCCTTCATTACCAATTAAGAGGCTAATATTTCGTTACAGTTCAATTTTTGACTGTGGGGAGACTTTTGTCATATAGTAACTCAAACCTCATCGTCACTTCGAAGCCAATTCTTCATTGGGGAGAAGCCTCTAGTTTTCTTTAGCATTGAAAGGAGTTGTGCTACACCAAGCTAAAAGTACTTAGCAAACAGATATCTCAGTCGGTCCTCCTTCGATATGACGGTAAACGAACAACGATTTCCCTACTTATTACTTACCAACAAACTTTCATTAATTAACTTAAACCTATCGGCTAATTCATTTAACTGTTGTACGTCAATATTTTTTAAGGGGATAACCACATAAGTTCCCATCGAATCGATTTCTCCACTTCTATCGTTTCTGGTTTGCACAATTACATCATCACTTTTAGTACGCAAGTATAAATCGCCTTTGGTGGTTGTGCCATAATAATCCATGCTTTTAAATTTCGATAAATTGAAAGCAAAATACTCTTCCTTCCCATTGTTAAAAACCTTGCGATAACGACAAAAACCAGTGTTAGTAACATTAATTTCGTAGCGTTTAACGTCCTTCATTTGGGCATCATTATCGTAATATTTTGTCAAGAAACTTTGTATAAAAACGGTCTGCTCTTCTGGTAAATCAAAGCCAGATAAAACCAGAAAAGCTAGGCAAACAGAAAAGAAAACACATCTTTTTAAGCTCAATGTAAACTTTTTCATCAGAGGAAACGTTTTAGTGAAAGTAAATTAAATAAATGATAAATTTGAAATATGATTTTTTCTCCACAATCTAAAGTTTGGATCTACCAAAGTGACCGTCAGTTTACACCAACAGAAGCTGCCGAAATACAGCAAAAATTAGATGCCTTTACAGCACAGTGGACAGCTCACGGCCATCAATTAAAAGCAAAGGCAGAAATTCCATATAACTTCTTTATCGTTTTAACTGTAGACCAAGATGCTGCCTCAGCAACTGGCTGCTCTATAGACTCGTCTGTAAGGATAATTAAAGAAATTGAAACCAATTATGGCGTAGATTTATTCAATCGTTTTAATATGGCTTATAAAATTAACGATGAAGTGCATGTTGCCGCTAAAGAAGATTTTGAGACTTTAATTACCATTAAACAAATCGGTCCACAAACCATTGTTTTTAACAACCTGGTTCAAACCCTTTCAGAATTTGAAGATAAGTGGGAAGTAGCTTTAGAAGACAGCTGGCATAAAAATATCTTTGCAGAACAGTTGAGCGCTTAAACTCCTAAGGGGGACTTTTTAAAGAATCGATTAACAAGTTATTTTATCTTTTTGAAGCGCAAGGAAATTGCTCCTATTTAAGTAAGTCCTTTCCCAAAGGGACTCCCTTGGAGCTATCCCTGCCTGTCCGGCAGGCAGGCGCTTTACTCGCTACGCTTCGTGCCCGCTCCTACTAAGGGCTATTTAACTTTGGACTGTGCAGGAAAAACCCCTCATAGTAGCTCCAAGGGAGTTCCTTTGGAACACAAACCTGCCTAAAATAAACCTGATAGTAGTGTAAATCCTTTTGTCATCCTGAGCCTGTCGAAGGACAAAAGATTGAAACGAATAGCAGGGCTGAACTGAAACAAAAGCTACTGTCTCTGCTTTTCAAAACCTTAAATAGTTCATTGGTTTTTGAAGTACGCCCATTTATACCCAAATGAACAATTGAACGAATGAACCAATGAACCTTTAAAAAACATTAAAGCCATTTTTTTGTTATATTAGTATATCATCTAAATCACTTTATGTCTCGCTGGCTCAAAATCTCCCTTAAAGTTCTAGCTTCTCTTTTTACACTTATCATTATCGTGTGGTTAGGCGCTGCTTATTACATCAATCATAATAATAAAAAGATATTAGGCACTATTTTAACCCAACTCAACTCTAATGTAAATGGGAAAATTGAAGTTGGTAGTATGGAAACGACTTTACTAAAAGGATTTCCGGGAGTGTCTGTTTCCCTAAAAAAAGTGCAATTAAGAGATAGTTTATGGGCACAACACAAACACGATTTGCTGAATGCCGCTGATATTGATGTTTCACTTAATATTTTTTCGCTGATTGCGGGAAGTATCAAAATCAATAAAATTGGAATCAATAACGCTGGAATTTACATTTACACAGACAGTACAGGTTATACCAATACCAGTATGTTTAAGCCTAAATCGACCGGAAAACCAAAGACCAAAGAAGAGCAAACTGCCTTTGAAATTAAATATGTAGATTTTAATAATGTGAAATTGATAGTTGATAATCAAAAGCGATTTAAGCTCTTTAACTTTCAGATTGAGGAAATAAATGGTAAAATAGATTATCCAGATTCTGGCTGGAATGGAAAACTGAAGCTAAAAACAATGGTAAACAGTTTTGCATTTAACACAAGAAAAGGAAGTTTCATTAAAGATAAAACCTTAGCCGGAACTTTAATTGCCCATTACAATACTGAAAAAAAAGTAGTAACCATTGACCAAGAAAAGCTTGTTATTGGTGGAGATGATTTTATGATTGGTGCAAAGATAGATTTGGCAAAAAACGAATCGGCTTTTGCGATAGACATTAGGGTTGATCAAATTTTATATAAGAACCTCGCGTTGTTGCTTTCTCCAAATATATCTTCAAAACTCTTAAAATTTGCAATTGATAAGCCAATTGATGTAGTTGGACAAATTATTGATGACGGTAGCAAATCTGGAAAAGACCCATTAATTAATGTAAGGATGAATGTAAAGGATAATGTTGTAACCATTCCGTCTGGACAATTAACCAACTGCAATTTTACAGGTACTTTTACAAATAAGGATACGGTTGGCCATGCTATTGGAGATGAAAATTCTGCCATTAAGTTTTATGGTTTAACTGCCGATTATTACAATGCGCCAATTAAAGTTGATACATTTTTGGTAAGTAATTTGGCCAGGCCAATTGCCACTGGATTTATCACATCTCAATTTCCTTTAGAAAAACTAAACAGTTCTATTGGTGGAGAGACGTTCAACTTTAAGAATGGCACAGCCGATGTTCGTTTATATTGCAAAGCTGATATAGATAATTTCACTTTTACAAAACCAACTTTAACAGGATTTGTGGACATTAAAAATGCCGACATTACCTATATACCTCGAAATTTAACTTTGGTAAATAGTTCATTGACTTTAAATTTTAACCAAAAAGACTTAAACATAACTGGAAGCAGGTTTCAGCTAGGAAAAAGTGTGTTAAACATGAGTTGTTCCATCCAAAACTTCCTCAACTTTTATTATACAGATCCTGACAAAATTTTGGTTAAATTAAACATGAACAGTCCGCAGTTGAACTTGGGAGAATTCATGTCATTTTTAGGGCAAAGGAAAGTAGTTAAGAGAAAGCCAGCCTCTAAGAATGCGGTTAAAGAAGTTTCAGATCAATTAAGCGCAGTTTTAGAAGCAGCCAAAGTTCAAATTCAGTTAAAAGTAAACAAGGCTATTTACAAACGATTTGTGGCTAACAACTTAAATGCTAATGTTTCTTTATTAAATGATGGTATTTACTTTAACAAAATAAACGTAAGCCACGCTGGCGGAAACTTAAATTTAACAGGCAATGTTAAACAGGTAGGTGCTATCAATAAATTCACCATCAACTCTGTTATTAGTAAAGTAAATGTAAAGGAGTTCTTTTATGCTTTTGATAATTTCGGGCAAACATCCATCACTAACCAAAACCTAAAAGGATATTTATCTGCCAAGGTTAATGCATCTGGTAGTATGACTGATAAGGGAGAAATAGTTAAAAGAGCAATGTATGGGCAAGTTATTTTTAATTTGAGCAATGCGGCATTGGTAAACTTTGAACCTTTAAAAATGGTTCAAAAACTTGCCTTTGCCAATAGAGATTTTTCTAATATTACCATAAACAATTTAGATGGCACTTTCACTTTAAATGGCGACAGGATTTTAATTAGTCCGATGCAGGTAAATACCAGTGTGCTCAACTTTAATATGAAAGGCATTTATGGCTTAGGTGCAGGAACAGATATTGCCATGGATATTCCCCTTAGAAATCCTAAAAAAGACGAAGGGATATCAGACAAGGAAGAAAAGAAAATAGCCCGAATGAAAGGCATCGTTTTACACTTAAAAGCAATTGACGATGGAAAAGGCGGAATTAAAGTAAGATGGAATAAAGATCATGATTAAGAGAGTCATCAGTCGGGAGTCGTTAGTCTTGAGTAATATCAGACTCAAGACCGTGGACTATAGACTTTGGACTAAAAGTCAAGCGGTCCCAACCTCCTCATATTTCTCTTGATTAAATATTGTTTGTGTCTAATATATGCTGTTGGTTTGTTAGGAGTCCACTTTCTTGGATTTGGAAAACAAGCTGCTAACAATGATGCTTCATCTTTTGTCATCTTTTCACAAGACGAACCAAAATAAGCTTGACTTGCTGCTTCTGCACCATAGATTCCATCACCCATTTCTATTACGTTTAAATAAACTTCCAGAATTCGCTCCTTGCTCCAAAGCAGTTCAATCAACAATGTAAAGTAAGCTTCGAAACCCTTTCTGATATACGAACGACCTGGCCAAAGAAATACATTTTTGGCAGTTTGTTGCGAAATGGTACTTCCGCCTATTACCTTTTTCTTTTTTTGATTTTTCTTTTTCTCATTTGCAGCATAAGCCTTTTCAATGGCCTTAATGTCAAATCCCATGTGTTGCAAAAACAATTGATCTTCCGCAGATACCGCAGCACGTTTCATATTATCTGAGATATTTTCAAAATCAACCCATTTACGGTCGGCCTTGGCTGGTAAATCTTTTGCTGAACGCTCCCAGTTTCGTTGCACCATTAAAGGTGTAATTGGTGGATTAATAAAACGATAAGCCAATACCCAAATTACACTGAACAGTATAAACCAAAGTATCACTTTACCTGATATGATTAAAACACGCTTAAATAAAGATGGTTTGGTTGTTGTTTTGCTAGTTCTTTTGGCCATTAGAGCAAAGATAATAGTTTTATACTATTTAGTTACACAGAACATACCCTAAATTAACCCCTCTGTTAGCATCTCGAAATTGAAACAATTTAGCACTTTAGATGACTATATCTTAAAGCAAAATAAATCTTATTATGCTAGAATGATTTCATATATTGTAAATCATATAAATTAACTAAAATGAAGATTTTTGTTCTACTTTTTCTAATTACTTCTCCATTTTTTTGCTTTGCTCAAAATCAAGAATCCTCTACAAGAATATTTATAGATAAAGCTAAGTACACTCAAATTAACAAAGACTGGAATACCACAGCTGAATTTTATTCTGGCATAAATGAGTATGTCTTTTTCTTCCCTATTGAAATCATTGATTTAAAAACTAAGGAAAAAATTAAAGCTTTAGAATTAAATATGTTTATAAAGAACCCAGATCTATATAAAACCGCTTGGATAGGACTGGATGAAATAGATGAATTTATTCATTTCATCGAAACAAATGTTATTCCTAATTTGGATTTAAAATTCAAGAAAAAATCTAGTGAGTTTATATTTAAAGCAAAGGAGATGACTTTTAATTATTTGGTTGATGAAAAAAGAAAAAGAATTTCTATTAGCTTAAATAATTACGAAAAAGCTGGAAGTCCAAATTTTTATTTTTGGACTGAGACTCAGGTTAGTAAAATCCCTGAATTACTTACGGTTTTAAAAAAAATGAAGTAACCGTATTAAATATTTAAATAGGTTATTACTTAAGATCATAGATATATTTTCCACTGAAAAAATCTATCGTTACTCGCTAGTAATCAGATTAGTCGAAAGCATAATTTAACCATTTTATTGTCTCGTTTAACCCTATTAAGTAAAGATGGATTGACCTTTCTTTCTACTGGGGAGGATAATCAGAAAATTAGCTAAAAGAATTAGGCTTCTTTTGGCTGGTGGGACACCAGCCAAGGAGTCAGATAAAAATTCGAGTGTGAATTTTAAAAGGCAAGCTTTATTTCAAGTATTTGTCGAGAAAATCGATCACCCCACTAATATTAGCGGAGGTTTCAAATTCATTTCCTCCATGTCCAGAATTTTCTAAGAACTTTAACTGTAGATCTGTCTGTGGTTTAAAGGCCTTCATCGAATCGTATATGAGCTGACTTTGAAGGTAAGACACCGTACAATCAAGTTTCCCGTGCTGAATATACATTGGTGGATCATCTGTGCTGAGATAGGAGATTGGGCTAGCAGTCAGTGTTTGTGATGGCTTTTCCTGTATCGGATAACCCATTAATAATGATTCTGGTGAATTAGGGAGGTTGGTTCTTGCTGGGCATCCATGAGATTTTGCCATCTCTTCCATCAACAATAAGTTAATTGGCCCAAACCAATCCACTGCTACCTGGATTTTTGTAGATTGTGATGAATTTCCCTGTGCCATATCTTCTAAAGCAGTTACACCACTACTAGTGGCTAATAAAGCTGTTAAATGACCTCCTGCCGAGGATCCCCAAGCCCCAAATTTACTGCTATTTAATTTATACATAATGGCGTTTGCTTTCAACCACCTAACTGCCGCCTTTACATCGAAAATCTGTGCAGGGAACTTTGCTTCATCACTTAAGCGATAATTTACAGCAGCCACCGCATATCCTCTCGCAATAAGCGCCTTAAACATTGGTGTATTGGCAAATTGCGCCTTATCTCCACTCTGCCAACCGCCTCCATGAATCCAAATTACCAAAGGAAACGAATTTCCTGTTTCAGGGAGGTATAAATCCAGTTTTTGTGCCTGGCTACCATTTGCATAAACTAAATCCTTATGAATGGTCTTGGTGGTTACCGATACTGGCGAATTTGTATCTTTCTCTTCCGTTCTATTCTTTTTACAGCCATAAGAAAATAATAAACCTAGAAATAATGCAGTATAAAAGAGTTTCATAATTTTTGAGATTAACTAGATCAGCGTAGTAAAGACTCTCCAAATCAATATAAGTTTAATATACCTTTTTATACAATGATTTAAACCATAATATTTAACCTATTAAGTAAGATGGATTGACCTTTCTTTCCACTGACGAGGAGAAGCTAAAAAAGAATTTGGCTTCTTTTGGCAAGTGGGGACACCAGCTATAGAATCAAGATTGACAATTTAATTCGTTTCAAAAAAACCATTAATCGTAACTGAATTTAGATTTTATATTTAATTTGGACAAAAAATAATCATTTATGAAAATTCTGTTTTACTGTTCCGCTTTAATTGCTTTTTTATTTCTGCTATCTGCAAAGCCAAAAACAAATGAAAAACCTGAATGGGTTTCTTTATTTAATGGCAAGGACATAAAAGATTGGAATGTAAAAATCCATCACCATGATTACAACGTGAATTTTGGTAATACCTTTAGGGTTGAGGACGGGATAATTAAAGTAAGGTATGATCAATATGGCGATTTTAATGATCAATTTGGGCATCTTTATTACAAAACCCCATTTTCTTATTATCATTTAAAATTAGAATATCGCTTTGTGGGCAAACTTCATAAAGGAGCTCCGAGTTATACTTTATTGAATAGCGGTATTATGTTTCATTCACAAGACCCTAAAACAATGCCAAAGGAACAAGATTGGCCAATATCTATAGAGATGCAGTTTTTAGCTGGCTTAGGAGATGGCAAACCTAGACCAACAGGCAACATGTGTTCGCCAGGTACAAACGTAGTTTACAAAGGAAAAATCGCTGCAGACCACTGTATTAATTCTACCTCAAAAACTTACGATGGCGACCAGTGGGTTAAAGCAGAGCTAATCGTATTAGGCGATTCGTTAATTACACATATCATTAATGGCGATACCGTTTTAAAATATTCGAAACCTCAAATTGGGGGCGATGTTGCCAATAGATATGATCCAAAGATTAAAATAGATGGCAAACTATTAAAAAGTGGCTTTATCGCTTTACAAAGTGAAGGTCAACCTGTTGATTTTAGGAATATTGAGATTAAGAAACTTAGTCCAACTAAGAAAAAGTAAAATGGCAAATCCTAAATTATCCGATAGCGAACAAGTTGATGAACTCATCTCAAAATTAGATGAAGAGGTAAAGGCAACTGTTCAAACCATCAGGAAAATTGTATTGGCTACAGACCCTGAAATTGCAGAACAAGTAAAATGGAATAGTCCTAGTTTTTATTTTACTGGCGAGATGAAACCTTTTGATCCAAAAGAGTACAAAAGGGATATTATGGTTTGCAACATCCATCGAGGTAAAATTTTATTGGTTTTCCCTACTGGCGCAAAGGTAAAGAGTTCATTAAAAGGCAAAGATTATCCCGATGGGAGAAAAATTATTACCGTTGATGATTTAACAGCCATCACCATTGAGTTGCAACAACTGATTAAAGATTGGGTAGCAATGGTGGAAAAGTAGCAGGTTTGTCATACTGAACGCAGTCCCACGCCCTCCCCGTCATATCGAACGCAGCGCAGCGAGGAGATATCTTTTTCCTAAGTACCTTCTAACTTCATTATCGCACAACCTCGTTCAGTGGTTAAGAAACTTAGAGGTTTCTCAATCGCGAAAAGCTCATTTCGAAATGACGGGAAAGAAGGAGAAAGATTAGAAACAAAAAACCGCTTCCGAAAAACGGAAACGGTTAAGTTTTATAATTGAGATCCTTTGCTTTGCTCAGGATGACAATTTAAAAAGATTACTCAGCTACTACTTCGAAAGGAACTTTAACTTTCACTTCTTTGTGTAAGTTTAAGTTAGCAACATATTCGCCAACCATTTTAGGTTCAGTTTCGAAAGTAATACGACGACGATCTACATCAAAACCTTGCGCTTTTAATGCATCAGCAATCATGATAGTGTTTACAGCACCAAAAATCTTACCTGTTTCGCCAGCTTTAGCACCAATGCTCAGTTTAACATCAGTTAAACGAGTTGCAATACCTTCAGCATCTTTCTTAATTTTATCTTGTTTAAAAGCAGCTTGCTTTAAGTTTTCTGCCAATACTTTTTTAGCAGATGGCGTAGCCAATTGACCAAATCCTTGAGGGATTAAGTAATTACGACCGTAACCTGGTTTTACCGTAACGATATCATCTTTCTCACCTAGTGATTTGATATCTTGCTTTAAAATAATTTCCATTTCTCTGCGCTTATTTTAATTGGTCAGTAACGAAAGGTAACAAACCGATGTGACGTGCACGTTTAACCGCTTGAGCAACTTTACGTTGAAATTTCAATGAAGTACCAGTTAAACGGCGAGGTAAAATTTTACCTTGATCATTGATGAATTTTAACAAGAAGTTTGCGTCTTTGTAATCGATATACTTAATACCATTTTTTCTGAAACGGCAGTATTTTTTTCTGTTATCGTCCACTTTTGGAGCGGTAACATATTGTATTTGATCCTTTGCCATTATGCTCCAGCCTCCTCTTTCTTAGGTTTTTTATTAAAAGCTCCACTGCGTTTTTTCTCGCTGTAAGCAATCGCATGACGATCTAATCTTACAGTTAAGAAACGTAAAACACGCTCGTCGCGTTTTAATTCTAACTCTAACTTGTTAATTAAATCCCCTTCAGCTTTGTATTCTGTAAGGTGGAAAAATCCGCTTGCTTTTTTTTCAATCGGATACGCTAATTTTCTCAAACCCCAATTATCTTCTGCGATAATTTCGGCTCCGCTATCAGTAATAATGCTTTTGTATTTGGCTAAAGCCTCTTTCGCAACATCTTCTGACAACAACGGGGTAAGAACGATAACAGTTTCGTACTGATTCATCATTGTTTTTTAAAGTGATTAATATTTATTTCCATCGGTTAAAACGGGTGTTCCAAAGGAATGCCCGTTTTTTTTAGGAGGCACAAATGTAGTGAGATTATTCTTTAAATCAAAATGTTAGGTGAAAAAAGTCGGGGAAGTTCGAATGTCTGAAAGTCAGTAAGATAATTTTTATAACCTATTGATTAACAATTAAATGATTAGAAAAAGATTGGCAGTGCTAATCGGCAGTTTCAGTCCCGCCCTCACTCCCTGCCTACCGCAGGCAGGCAATCTTTTTACCACTAAATCCCCTGAAGAGGAATGGTAAAAAGGATTTCCGTTAAGAGTCGGGTTTATAGAACAAAATTAGCAGTTCTTGGAAACAAATTGCATCTCCCATAAATCAACTTAACTAGGCTTTATCCTTCGTATCTTTCGGACTTTCCGTCTTTCTGACTGTCGGACTATCTTAATACTGCTTTACCTTAATTCTATATCTACCTTTAAAGTATTCTTGCATCTTTATTACTTCCTTATTCTTCTCCGTTAACCAAAATGTGGCGTAACTATCTGGCGTATAGTTAATTTTAAGCAACCAACACTTTACTTTTACTTCACTGTTTAAAGTTAACTCTTCTTTGCCCACAACTTCATACCTATGGTAACTTGGTTTAGCCTCATTTGGATCAAAAAAAGAAATATCAAATTTCTGACCTACCTTTTTAATTGGCAATAAAGCATAGGTTTCCAAATCCTGTTCCCAACTTATAATAGGAATGGTTAATTCTACTTTACCTTTTTTAACCGCCATGTTGTTTTTAACTGTGTCTGAAGGAATCATAAAACCATCACGATAATCGTAAGCTATAATACCACGACCTTTATAATTTGCATAGTGATAAATTGGCGCCAATGTTTTGCTGTCACAGATATTGATAATTGTGGTGAGCGTAGTGTCATTTTTCAACCAATTCCATCTAAACTCTACCACTGGTTTATTTTGAAAAGTCTTAATTGAAGTAGTTCGTTGCCAAATGTCTCCAATTGTTCTTTTCGTAAAAAGTGAATCTGTCATATAAACTAGATATTCACTAGTACCAAGTTTTAAGTTTTGCAGTTGCAGTTTATTGTTGCTGGCGTTGATAGTATCTATTTGCGCTTTAACACCGGTAGCTAACGCAGATAGCACAAAAGCTATTAGTAGGGATTTTCTCATTGTAAAACAGGTTATTTGTCATTAAGACTTTTAAACACTCCAAATAGTTACAATACCATTATTAAGGAAACACAAAACCAAAGCACAAAAAAAAGGACTGCCTTTATCAGACAATCCCTTTTCAGTTAATTTTTGAGTATTAATTCAATGAGATAGTTTTAACGAACTCCTGATTTTTAGATTTAACAATAAAAGTTAATTCTTTTGCATCAGTTTTATCTACGTTAAACTTTTTAACCAATTTAGATTTAGCAGTAAAAACCTTTGCATATAATTCGTCATTATATTCATTTAAGATTTTAACCTCTACATCTCCACTTGGAGTGTTTTCCATATTTAGTGTAATTGTTTTGTTCTCTTTAGTAAACACTGGCTTAAACAACTCAGTTGTTATTGGCTCAGACACTAAAGTTTTACCATTTTCTATAGTTACATTGTATTTAATTAGTTTCGTTTCGTTCTCTAATTCTACGATATAATTTCCATCAGGAAAATCTTCAAGATTATAAACTTTAGTAGATGGCTTTAGAGCGTGTATTTTTTGATCATAGATAAGCTCATAATTATCTCCATAGATAGAAATATTAATATCTTGTGCTTCTGAAATTAAAAAAACTATAGATTTTTCGTTTTTAGCGTTAGCTTTTAAAGAAAAGTTGTCCTCATTTGCAAAAACAACTGAAGAAGATAATAATATTCCTGCTAACAATCCGATTTTTAAGAAATTTTTCATAATTATATTGTTTAAAGGGTTATCAATTTTGTGATATACAAATGTACTATCGATTTTTACCCCTTTTTTATGGCATATTTTCTTATATCTATGCAAAATTAACCATCAAAACAGTTTGTTTACAGTAAATTAACAATAAAACATAAATTTTAGGGTAATTTTGTATGCATTATGAAAAAGATACGCCCAAGTTTTGAAATTGTTGAGTCTTCTTTTGGAAGCTCTTTCTCTTATTCAAAATATGTAGAGAATGCCAACAATAAGGCGCACTTATGGCATTATCATCCAGAAATTGAAATGGTGTTTGTAAATGGCGGTGCAGGTAAGCGTCAAATTGGGAGCCATATCTCTTATTATACCGAAGGCGATTTGATATTAATAGGCACTAATTTACCTCATTGCGGCTTTACTGATGAAACTACTGGCAATAAAAATGAAGTAGTTATACAAATGAAGCCCGATTTTTTAGGCACCGATTTTTTATCCCTTAAAGAAACCAAAGGCATTGCCAATTTATTCGAAAAAGCTAAATATGGTATTGCTTTTGGCAAAGACACCATGAAACTTGTTGGACCCACTTTGGAAAAAATGAACAATTTATGGTCGTTCGAGAAACTACTTGCGCTTTTAAGTGTACTCCGGGAACTTGAACAGGCTTCAGATTACACCTTGTTAAATGCACAGAATTTCTCACTAGAAATGCAGGTTCAAGACAATGATAGAATTAACATGGTTTTTAACTATGTTAAGGACCATTTCTTAGAAGAGATCAGTTTAGATGACATTGCAGAAATGTCTAGCATGACGGTTCCTTCTTTTTGCAGGTATTTTAAAAAGATTACCAAAAAGACATTTACAAGATTTGTGAACGAATATAGAATTGTTCACGCTTCTAAACTTCTGGCAGAAAAACCAATCAGCATCGCAAACATCAGCTACGAAAGTGGCTTTAATAATTTCAGCCATTTCAACAAACTGTTTAAGGAGTTTACTGGAAAAAGCGCCTCTCAATATAGGAAAGAATTGAAGTCGATAATAAAGTAGAACATTTTTTCCCAAAGGGATGCCTTTGGCACAGTTGGTAATTTTCAATTGAAGCAAGAATTTTACTATTTGTAAAAATGAATGCGGCTAAAGCCGAATTACATCTTCCTTTAATCCGTTGGCTGAAGCCAATGGCAAAGAAGAACTCAAACAACCATAGTACAAAAATTATTCATTGCCGTCTGCTTTAGCTGACAGAGCCGATGAAGTTTTATGGAGGCTTTAGCCCCGTTAATTTATTGCAGCTACAATATTGCCAAACGCACAAAGCCATTGTTAAATAAACCTGATTGAAGCGACATCCTTTTTTATGTCATCCTGAGCCTGTCGAAGGACATAAAAAAGATATAGCTGAAAGCAGGGCTGGAATTGCCGAAAAGCACCGGTTTTCATTTTCAAAAAATCATCCTTAAAATAGAACTGACTAGGTAACTTTTCAACATTATAACTTTCAACATTTCAAGCTCAACAAAAATTCCTATTTTCGTTGCGATGGAAAATTTTATTGTTTCGGCACGTAAATATCGTCCGGCTACGTTTGAAACCGTAGTTGGACAGCAGCATATTACGGGTACTTTGCAAAATGCCATCAAAAACAACCAACTGGCTCAGGCATTTTTGTTTTGCGGTCCGCGTGGTGTGGGTAAAACTACTTGCGCTCGTATTTTGGCAAAAACAATTAACTGCACCAATCTTTCTTCAGAAACTGAGGCTTGCGGAACTTGCGAAAGTTGTGTTTCTTTTCAAACTGGACATTCATTTAACTTCCATGAATTAGATGCTGCATCAAACAACTCGGTTGATGACATTAGAAGTTTAATTGAGCAAGTTCGTATACCACCTCAAGCAGGAAAATATAAAATCTACATCATAGATGAGGTTCACATGCTTTCGGCGAATGCATTTAACGCATTTCTTAAAACGCTAGAAGAGCCGCCATCTTATGCTATTTTTATATTAGCTACTACTGAAAAACATAAAATTTTGCCAACTATTTTATCTCGTTGTCAGATTTTTGATTTCAATAGAATACAGGTTGAAGAT
>Ga0307515_10009261_pt1 | contig 19061 bp, 1 predicted proteins | sample 17_EM_MG_FD_194513 | JGI IMG/M metagenome (GOLD analysis project Ga0307515, IMG submission 194513) | Populus trichocarpa ectomycorrhiza microbial communities from riparian zone in the Pacific Northwest, United States - 17_EM | ecosystem: Host-associated > Plants > Roots > Unclassified | place...
AGCGGAGAATAGTAACTAATAAATTAATAAATCTGCGTAATAGTAGATAAATAAACATAGTAGTTAATAAGCGTAAGTAGTAGTCTTTATAGTATTCCAATTCATTTCTCTAGTCCTACTCTTTATAGCTAAGGAGATCTTTAGGCCTAACTTTAGCATCTAGCGGATCTGCTAAGCTATTAATTATCTAAGCTATATAATAGTTAACGCGCGTAATAAGGGGCGTTATATAAACAGACTACCTAAATCTTAGGGTGCGCGCGGCCTTTAAGGTTATAGCGTAATGTAAGACACGGCTTAAGCCCTAAGTTTTACCCGCGCTAGTAGACCGCCTCCTAATTTACTAAATTAGCGTTTTAGCGAATTTTAATATTTAAATTAAGTAAAACTTGGGGATAAAGTAAAACCCTATATCTTATATTACCTTATTAAATTAATAACTAAAGCAACTATTAGTTTTCGCAGCTAATAATCTACGCTAGGAAACAGGGATTTAAGCTTTTAGCTAAAGCAGAAAATATAAGTTAAACTTAGAATGCATTTTCCGGATTTAGGGATTATAGTAAGACAATTTATCTAATCTTATATTCGTATTCCTAAAACCTAGCTACTATCTAAATTTACAATTTCGTAATAAAACTAAACCTTAGCTGTTAATAGCAATGGTATAAAATATAAGACCCGCCTATAATAATTAGTACGATAGAATAACTATATAATTAATCTTTATCTATCTTATCTCTTTTGCTACTACCCTAGGGGCTCTTACGCTAAAACTTTCGCATCTTATTAACGCCCTAAGACGTAGACTTATCTCTTCCTTTCTTTATAAAAAACTTGTTTATATATTAATTACTAAGTAATAAAAAGGAAGTTCAGATCTAAGTGTACTTATAATATTATGTATTCTTCTCTATATTGTAGTAAATCTTATTATTAGCGTCCTTAAAGTCTTAAGCAGCACTAAATTTATAAAACGTTATAGCTCTCTTTTTATTATTAATATAATACCATTATACCTAAGCGGTAGAACTAGCCTATTTAGTAATAAAGTGTTATAGCTTAACTTAAGCTAATTAAGTCTCCTATACCGCTAGATTAGCCGTATTTATATAGTTTAAGGCCTACTTTATAGGATTATTAACCTCTTAAGCTCTCCTGCTTTAACTTTGCATATTTTAGTTTATTACGTCCATATCCTTAACTTTCTCTTATACTAAAGCAATTCTAGCTAATCTCTCTTCTTACTTTGCTTAGTACACTTTTAATCCTCTACCTCCGCCGCTATATATACGAGATCTTCCTAAAATCATATTTAATACTTATATTAGCACTTATAGGTATGCTATAAATCTATATTAGACTAGCTAGGGCTTAAGCAATAATATATCTCTTAATTAGTTCTAAACTATAGCTTTTATACTATACCGTCTAGCTTATTCTTTTAGCATATTAAAACTTTAGCTTAGGTTTAGTAGGCAAAATTTCTTTAGAGGGCTTTTTATACTAGAGTAATAATACCTAGGCTATACGGCTATCTGTTACTCTTAAAAAGCTATAGAAAATCTTACCTAGTTAGTATATATATATAACACTTCTAGGCGTTACTCGTCTCTACGGCGGGTTTCTTTAGGTATATCTATATTCTATTATATGGTCCTTTAAAGTCCCAGATAACACTAGTATTAGTATTATCCTCTTAATATAACAATATAAAGGTTTTAGTAACACTCTAACTATATCCTAAAGTAAATCTTCTGTAATTATAGACGGCCCGTATAGAGGAATATAGACTTTAGACGGGTTTAACAAAGTCCTTTTTATTACAAGTAGTGTTAGTATTACTGCTTATCTCCTCTCTATTAGGTATCTCTTACAGGCTTATAATAACTAAAGTGCCCATGTTTATAGGGTTATATTAGTATAGTTTTTAAAAACGGTAGGTATAATTTTAATTCTTTTTAAATCTATATTAAGCTTCTAATCACTTTAGCAGATTAAGAAGTTTAGGCCATTAAGTTTCTATATAAGTTACTTAAGTTAGATCGCCGGCTGATTTTTACGCTTATCCTTTATATTCTAGATGTAACTTAAGGGTTAGTAGCTATTAGTTAGGTAGCGAAAGGACTAGTATAGGATTATCTTCTTAGGACTAATCAGCCGCTTAATCTATTATAGTATATTAAAAGTAAGTGGTCGGCAGAGGCTAGAAATATAGCAATCTTTAGTAGGTATATATTTGCTAATTCTCTTCCCTTTCTAATAGTAGCGTAGTTTATGGAACTCTAACGTTTAAGAGTGCGATTAGGAAGGCCGTTTGTTTATATAAGCAAGATATACATCTTATTAATACCGGCTTTTAACCAGAAGAGACAGCTATAAGCAAATTATCAATAACGAGATATTCTTAAAATTTAGAAACTCTTAGATAGAAATAAACTATAATTAAGCTGTAACGTATAAAAAACAAGTTAAGGAAATCTAATTAACGCGGTAATTCTAAACGGAATATTAAAAGATAAGAGTGTAATTATAGACAGCTTTCCTTATAAGAAATTCCTTATTCCTTTAGCTTCTTAGAGGTAATCCGCCTTTCTCTTACGTACTCTTCTCCCTAATAACTCTTCTGGTAGACTGTCTAATGGTTTTCCTATATATCTTTATCTATTACGCTTATCTATCGTTTTAATAACATCTTTTAGTAGTTTAAATATCTTAGTATAACGTTTAAGGAGATCCGGATTCCCAGTATAGTATAATATAAAATTATTATAGTATAGAGCCTTAGGTAATATCTAGGTAGGGTGCCAGTTTATTATTTATAGAGGACTATATATAGATATAGATAATTTATATTTATCATTTTTAAGACCGGTTAAGTTGTTAGGAGAGTAATAATTTAAAAACCATAATATAAGATACTTTAGTTTCCGGCTTAAGACCTTAGAATCGCAAATTGTTACTACCTTATATAGAGGAGGTATATGTTTAAGGGGGGTTATAAAAGTAGCTAAACTATTCTTTACTAAACTATTAGCATTACAAAATAATATATAGGTATTTTAGGAATATACCTTTAGGTACTAGTAAAATATATTTAGAGTTTATAACGGTATCTAGTAAGCCTATCCTAGCTTTAATATGGTCCTTAATTGGCTTAGGTAAGCTTGTCTTAGCCTTACCATCATCTACTATTGACTTAGATAAGCTTTTCTTAGTCTCGCTATAATCTCCTATAGGATAAAACCTTATGGGGTACAACTCTAGATCCTCTTAAGTGTTACCCTCTTAATTACAGTCGTTTTTGTAAAGATTAACCTCCTTAAATATTAGGGTAGGTATAGAAGGCATTTATTCCTATTCAAGTTTAGAAAGCTATAAATATTCCTTAGTTCTGTAAGATATAGTTAGTAGTATATTAATAGGGGTCTAAGAGCTAATATAGGTAGATAGAAGAAGTCTAATAAATTAAAGGGTAGTAAGCGTTATAGACCTAAAACAAGCAGAGCAGCTGCTTTATTTATACTATTACTTACAAAACTAATTATATAGGTAGAGCTCTAAAGCCAGTTATACTACGCCCTAAAAGTAAATCATTTCTACCCTAGTAGCATAAACTATTTACCGCTAGGGGTATTTAAAAATAGGGGTTTCCTTATAATATCTAATAACAACAGGTGTTTAGGTCAGCTAGATATATCATAGCCTCAAATTCTAACTCTCTTACTAAGGCTATATCCTTTAGAAAGTATAGTAAAGCGCTTAGAGAGTGGCATTACTTTCACTTACATTATATAGTCTTAGGCAGAAGCATCCCTTACGGAAGCTCCTAATATAATACATCTAGAAGAATCTTCTAGTTCTAACTTATATATTTATATAAATACGTCTAGGCCCTATAGGGGCATTCAGTATCTATTACGCATCGCTAGCATAGAGTATCTAGGTGGGGAATGGCTGAAAATAGTATAACTATATATTAATATAATGGATTACAAAACACTTATTAGGTTTGAGATAACACACCTTAGTAAGCCATTTATATTTAGCAATAGCTTAGCTAATAGCTTTTCCTAACACTACCTCCTTTATCTTAAATAGATATTATTAGATTAGTCTAGGCCCCTATAGTCTTAGGCGCAGACAATATATAAACTAAGACATAAGTATAGCTATTAAAATTTTCATAGCAGACTCTATATAATGTGGTAAGGGGCAGCTAACATACTCTACCTCTCCCTATTATCTCTACTGTAACTCCGCCTTAAGAAGGAAATAAAATATAAAGGTCATATACCTAGTTCTTTTATGCCATTAAATTAACTCACTTTTACTTTTATATCTAATTCTTTAATATTACAGTTTATTATTATCTTTATAATATTAGGCATTATATATATTACTTTAAGTTCTAATAAAGATATTGCTAATATAACCTATAGGTCGTCAGGCAGTGCTTAAGAAATTATCACTATATGCTATTATCCTAGAGATAATATCCTAGATCGCCAATCTACTAGAAGCCTTAAATTATCTAGGAATAGTAATTTAGAATAGAAGATAATTAATAATAATATAAAGACGCTGTATAGAAGTAATAGCAACGAATTATTAATTACTACTGTTCCTATTAACGAATTAAGCTAAAATGACCATATAGAAGCTTAGGTTAATAGTACCAATATTAGTAGATTAAGTAGAAGTAAAATTACGGAGTTACTAAGGTATAATAGAAGGTCTAGGTCTCTGCGTAAGCTCTTATATAGGAATTTATAAGTACGGAATGTAAGTATAAAGGAGAGGTTTAATAAGAGTTAGTAAAAGACTTAGAGAACATTCTACTATCCCTACCTTAGTCTCTCTTAGCTTAACGTATAGCAAACTTACAAAAATAGCAGAGATTATTAACCTATTACTAAATAAATTTTTATACTCTGTTAGAGATGCCTCCGGAAACAAAATTTATATAAATACCCCTAGGCTTAATTAGTTTTTCATTAAACTTAAAGTTAAATCTAAAGATAAAGCCGCAACTATACTATCTTAGTGCCTCCTTTTTATATTTAAGTATACGGTACTTATAGACCTATACATTAAGGAGTTAAAGTACTTACTTAAGAGTCCTTTTAGTGAAATTTTTGTAGGTTTTCCCTAGCTTCCCTTATACGTGTTTAGGATAAAGCTACCTATAAGTATATATATAGAGAGCTAAAGCATAGCCTTTAATTTATTTATAGAAAACTTCTTATATTATTCTCTACTTTATTTAATACCATTACATATCTATTCTAATATAGTAGGGAGGGACTGAAAGGGCGTATAACTAGACTTTTTATTATTGCTAAGGTTATAAAGCTTTTAATATAAAAGGTTATTATAAAGCCCTTAGGACTTCTTATATAGGAAACTAACTAAGCTTTTTAGGTTATAAATTCTTATATTTCTTTACTCCTATATTTAGTATTTTCGCATTATTTACTTTATACTAATACTTACTAAAACTATTTTCTAATTTCTCCCCTATCCCTTTAAAGACGCCTTTTAAATAAATGCTTAAATAATATATACGCCAACTCCTCTCGCAAGTAACTTTAAATAACTTTTGCTATACGAGCCCTTTAATACTATAGTACTTATTAAAAAGGTAAACCTTTAGAGGATAAAATTATTACCGCTTATAGTAGACCCTTCTTTAATATAGTTTTAATTAATATTAAGTTTTCTTTACATTATATCCAAGCTTATTATAATATTATCGTAATACTACTACTCCGCCTCACGAAGTTATTAGATCTCTCTAGTTAAAATATAAATAACTAAATTAGTTAGTTAGCTTAACCGTAGTCTAGGTTATAAATTAGATTACCTTTATTACTAAGATGTCTCTTATATATTAGGGGATTATTTAATGCCATTTCGGCTAGATACTGTTAATTTTATTATAACTATAATCTTATATAGACTAAGAAATCGGCAAAACTTATCCTAATTAGTAATTTTAGATATAATTTTAAAATTAATTTATTATTTCCATTTTCCCATTTTCTTCTTTAACTAAGAATTACACGGTTTTCGGGAGCTAGGAACTATTAGGCGTAAAATCTCTTTTCTAGCTACCTATTTATATCCTTTAGTAAAGAATATAGAAATAGGTCTATAAGGGCTAGAATCCCATTTCTCTTATTAGCTAAGCGTATTTTAGAAAACTTGCAAAATTTAATTTTCCTATAAGGGTTTAAATAGTATATAACTTTTTCTAGCGCATAGGTTGCGCGCCCCTATAGATTTAAATCCCTTATTAAATAAGAAAACTAGCCAAAATACGCGCTTATACAGACTCTCACCCTATACGGCCTATTTTCCCCTAGGGGTTCCTATTATTTATAGGCTTTTTTAGCATATAGGTTGCACTTCCTTACGGAGTAAAATCCTTTATTAGCTAAGAAAATTAACTTTCTACGCTTAAATCCAGAATCCCACTAGGGCATTTTGTCCTTACTCTAGCTAAAATTTTACCAGATTTTCGGTTCTATTTAATATTTTTTAAGGTTTTTTAACTTCCTCCTTCTATAACAAAGAAATAAAAATCTATAACGCTTAGCCATTATATTACGTCTTTAAAAGATCTCCTTATTCTTTTTAAGCCCCTTACCTTCACTATAACTATATTAAACTATTCTTACCTAACTTTTATATTAATATAGCTAGCGCAAAATATATCTACTACTCGTATTCTGCGTTATAGTAAACGTAGCTATAAGACATTATTACGCCTATTGCCACTACTAAACGGGGTATAACTAGGTCTAGCGACTTAGGTCTATTAAGTTTTAAGACCACATTTCCCCTAAAGGCCAATTAATTAAATAACTATACCTTAAAATAAAACCGTAAAACCTAAACCGCTCATTTTAAACAAGTAGATTAGGAAACTAAAGCGAGCTAAAAAGAAAGCTATTTAACTATCTTAGATATTAACGGTATTTTCTTAATTACTAACGGCTTTAAAGAATCCTGCTGAGATTATATAGCAGTTTTAGGGTATTAAGTAGTACGCTATAGATTAAAATTAATACCTTTATATAAAGCAATTACTTAGTAAGCAATATAACGTTAAGTAGAGGATACTTAGGAGGAATTACTTAGAGCATAGTCTATAAAGTAAAGCTAGAGAGAATAATTAGTTCGAGCTAGAGCTACTTCCCTACTTTAACATTACTAAACGATATCTTTAATTAGTTATAAGTCTCAAAAAACCTCTAATAAAAGCAATATACACTAGGGAATAAAAACTCGCAGCTATTTTCTACTATTATTAAACTATAGTAGAAGAGGGGCATAGTTCTTACCGATTAATTACTTTAGATTAAGCAGCGTTAGATCTAGGAATCTAGTTAGAGCTACTTAATTATTAGATTAAGCGCCTAATTAAAAACTAAATAGCATAAAGTTTCCACTTTAGCGCTTCTATTAAGTCTCTTAAAATTTATTAGTTACTTCTATTCAAATTAAAACGTGCTATATTTTCTAGAGTTAAAGGCAAAATATAATATATAACATTTTAGCATAGCTTATATATATATAATGTCCATACCGCGGCTAAATATCTTAGGCGCTTACACTATATAAAATATGCACGCTACTAGCTATAAGTAAGATAGCGTAAAGGACGTAAGCCTCCTTACCTTCTAGATGCAGCTACAGCCGCTAGGGTTCCTTATCACTTATAAACCTATTTAGATATACCAGCTAAGAGAATATAAACCTATTTTATATTATATTTATAGACGAATATAATATAAATAGACATTTATAGCTACTTACTGCTATATATAGCACTATAGAGCTTAAAAATAATTCTAATTACTAATATTTAATAGATACCCTAATAGATTAAACTTATTTATCTTAGGAACTATTAGACATTTATTTTACTAACCCTACTTATATAAGAGAAGCTATAATTAAAATTAGTTCTATTTAGAGCTTTATTAAACTATTTACCAAGCCTAATCTATGCTGCTATAAGTAATACCAGAGTTATCTCTACACAAAATTACTTAAAGAAAAGCTTGCTAGAGAGCGCGTTACTATTAAATCCTTCCAAAATAAACGGCTTTAGATTTAATGCAAATTTCGGGAGTTTTAACTATAAATATAACAAAAAATAGACAGAATTAAGAGAAGGGTTAACGGTTATAAAAAATACTTAAAACGGACTATAGTAGCTATAGAAAGGTTAGAGTAAGCGCTTAAGTAAATTACTACAGCCTAGGAATATAGAAAGGAGGATGATACTCTACGAGCCCTTATAGCAATAAGGTCTTATTTAATGGCTAAAGTAATAGAGCCTAGTTGGAAAATAGAACAGGTCGATCTAGAGATATTATTTCTTAAAGGTAAGGCTAACTTAACTTAAAGAAGGCCTCTAGCTTACTAGTATATAGCGTTTAACAGTAAGTTAAATCACTAAGGGAGAGAAGAGCTCCTAGCATTAGAACTAGAAAGCTTAGTTAACCCTAAAAATTTTAGCGATAGTAAGGATCCTATACTAGTATTAAGATAGCTAACTAAGAAATTTAAAGATTAGAAGAGTGCGGATTAGCCTCTATTATCTAGTAAACGGACTAGATTTTCCTATATTCTTCTAAAGGCCTTATAATTTTCAGTCCCTTATTTATAACCTAATTTATCTAGGTAGTTTTTATTTTTATTATATATTCTCTTTACACTATTATAATTATAAAGTATATTTAACCGGTGAATTTTAGCTATAGAATATACCCGGCTAAAAATTTCCTAGCTAAACCTAAGAGATACTAAGCTTAAATTACGGTTAGTATAGAACCGAAGCTTATTTCTAATATAGTTTATATATAATACGGCATTAACTATAAATAAACGTTCCTAATATTAAATCTAACTAGTCTTAAGAATATAGTGGATTCGCTTCCCTTATTTAATAACAAAATAACTCTCCTTATTACTTCTATTATAAGCTTTATATATATAGTATATCTAGTTATTTATACAAACTATTAAGGACATTCCTATAGCTTCTAACGTCTTCCCTTTCTTTAAAGCCTAAGAATAAACGCCTTAATACCTATTAGATTTAATACCTAGATTTCTATACCTCTAAAGGCTCTATATTATATACCTCCTTTATCTCTAAGTCTAGGATCTCTTCAAACTTTCGTACCTTTATTAGTAAGATATAATTTTCCTTACCTTTTATTACCTCCTTTAAAGCTAACCACTCTATCTATATTCTAGTCTATCCTAAGTCTATCTCTTCTATTAACATACTCTAATTAGGCTTACGCCCGTATTATACTTACCTAGAAAAACTTATCCTAATATATACGCTCTTTTTAGTAGATATTAGACCTATAATAGATATGTTTCTAAAAGGCGTAACGGCTTTTTGCTTACGCTGTATAGCCAATTTATGCCTATAAGGCGGAGTAGGTTTGTCCTTCTAAGTAGGAATCTCGTAGTTACCATATAGAGGTTAATATAGCCCTATAGTAAAAGGTATTTCTTTATACCTAGCTCTTAAAGGTTCCAGTTTTTTTTAAATATAGGTTCTTTCTAATAAAAGGAGTTAGTGGTTTAAATTCCAATTTTTTATAAAGATAGATATGCTAAAATATACCTTTATTTTAGAACACGCCCTTTACTTTAGCAAAAAATTCAATATTACCTATAGCTTTATTATATATTGTAGTTCTAATACCTTATCCTTTAAAATTAAGCGTTTAGCCAAATTCGTTAATACAGACCCCCCTAGGTCTAGTCGTGCCGTTAATTAATATAAAGTAGGTACCCGCCATTAATACGTCTTACCCCTAAAATGGCGTAGTCCCTATCTGGTTATTAAATATAGAATTTTCGGAGATCCCTGCAAAGCTCTAGCTAAAAAAGTTATCCTCTAAAAAAGGGCCATTATAAATGCCACAAATAAAAGCTATTAAGAAGAGGTTTACTATCTAGTTCACCTCCTAGTATAAGATAGTTTCTTTAACTAAAGGGCTAGGGATAGGCTTATTTATATCCTCTGTAAAACCAAGCTTTATAAAAGACCTAAGACGGTATCTTAAAGGAAAGGGCGCAGCTATATCTTATCTCTATAAGACCGCTATTGCATAAATTCTAATTATAAAAGGGAGATACTCTAATAAAGCTAAGGCGTTATAAATACTAAAATGCCTTAGCCTAAGAATCCTTTAGTAACGTAGAACCTTAAGCGTTTAAACTTATACTAATTTTATAGCTAATAAATCCTTAATCTCTAAACGAATTAAAACATATAGAATAAGCTAGCTAGAGACGCTACATTATAGTAGATAGCTATAAGCTATAGTATCTACTTTCTAATACACAAAGCATACTCAGCCTTCTTGCTTTCAATACTCTTAAAAAGCGCTATAGTATTTATTCGCTTATATTCTTTAGGTTCTAGCAAAACCCCTAGCCTAGTCAGTTATATAGAACTATTACGCCTATCCCCTAAGCCTTTACACGGTAGGCAACCCCTTAGTTAATACCCGCTACATTTAGATTTCTAAATAGCTAGAATCATTAGGGTAAGGTTGTTTATACTTTACCTTAGTTTATATAGCGTCTCCAGATAGCCCTATAGAGACGGCTTATTAGGCGGCGTAATTATATTAATTAGATTATAAGGGATATAGAAGAAACTTTATTTCTAGAATATATTCCATATCTACCTTATACTAGCTTCGCCCCCTTTAGGATCTTCGCCAATACAAAACAAGGTATAACTAGTAGCATCCCCTAACTAGTTTCATTCTTATTCTTACTTAACCTTACCCTTTTCTTTACATTCTTAATCTATCGGAGCTAAAATAGTTAAGTAATCCGCTTCTAAAAAGTAACTTAACCCCACCCTATATAGGAACCCCTATTCTAAAATTAAAATCCTTAAGCTCTTTTAAGGCGTTAATTAGAATACTTAAAAGTCTATTTATACTAAGCAAGAAGATTATTATTATTAGCGATGCTGGCATTTTAATAGATATATATAGGTCTTATTTTAGAAGCCATCAGAAGTAACTATCTAATATTAGCACTAATAGTCCCTAAGCTTTATATAACTCCTAGGAGCAAGTCTAGATAGAGTATACTTAGAATCTATAGTTATAATTACAATAACTCCACAAAATATTTATATAGGGAAATTGCAAGATAAAGAAGCGAACTTCTTATGCTAATCCTACCCCCTTCCACTAGCTTCTAAATAAGATTTCCCCGGGTCTCCTTTAATATTTTACTTAAAATATTAATAGCATTAAGGACTAATACCCGAAATTATTACCTAACTATATTTTAAAGAAACGCAGCCTATAGGCGAAGACGATATAGCTTTACGGCCGCCTAGATTTAATAATATATAAAAAGTGCAAGTGGCGTATAAGCTTTAATCCGAAATACTTCTAAGGAAGACAACTATTACCCTATCTAAAATATATAAAGAAAAAGATTAAGTAGTAAAGTAAATAAATAGTCTATAGGCGCTAGCTAGCTTTAACTTAATATATTACTTTATAGGGAAGTAAATACTCCTAAACGGGGAAGCAATTTTAGCTGCTTCTTAATATACCCAACGCTAGGACCTAGATCTTATTCTAATTATAGGCACATAGTTAAAAATTCTAGGTGCGCTACAGCTAGTAACGTTCTTAGTGGCAAAGGTAAGAAAGAGCTATAATTCTATTATATAGATAAATAAGGACTGCCTATTACGAGCACTAGGAACAGCATTTTATAGTTAAATTAAATATATAATATACGGAGACTACTAAGAGCTTACTAAAAATATTTTAAGTAAATTAGTAGAAATGCAGAATTGCTACTATAGAGATATTTAGAGAGATGGTAGATAGCAAAGTTAATAACACGGCTTACTTAGTACCGGAAGTTAGGCAGCCTTTTACTATCTAAATAACCACGCAATTAATAAAAACATATATTATTACTTACGCCTTTATAGCTAGTCTTCTTCTAGGTATATATAGTGTTAAAGTCTATATTAGCATCGTCCTCTATAAGTAACAACTATATTACTAGCTTATATCTCATATCTATAAGCCGCACTACCCATATATTTAACAAATATATTTCTCTAATATTATACTAGCCCTCTACTACCCACTATAACGGCGTTTTACTATATTTATCCTTAGATTCCGTGTTAATACTATTCTTAAGTAATATCTTTACTATACCCTAAAACCCATCTTAGGCAGCCTATAAGAGCGGTATCCGGCCATTACTATCCTTAAAGTTAGGGTTAACGTCTTTTTATATAAGCAGCAGCTTTACTACTGTATTACTTCCCCTTTATATAAACTATAAAAGCGGCGTCTAGTTATTATTATTACTAGTATTAGGGTTAATACTATCTATAAGCAGTAAATCTACTATTATTATATGCCCACCACTAGCAGCCTATAAGAGGGGGGTCCAACCTTAAATATTAGCAGAGTTTAGGTTAATACTATCCTTTTAGAGCAGTAGCTTTACCACCACTTTATACCCCTTTTCTATAGCTAATAATAGAGGTGTCTAATTATGGAAGCTCTTAGGGTTTAGGCTGACGCCTCTCTACGCAAGTAGTAGCTTCGCTACCGCCTTATACCCGTTTCTTACGGCCTATAGCAGCGGCGTCTCTCTAAGAGCGTTTTTAGGATCTAGATTAACATTATCCCACGTAAGTAGTAGCTCTACTACTACCTCGCGTCCGCATTCTATAGCTAATAATAGCGGTATAGCACTATATTTATCCTCAGAATTTGGATTAATACTACCCCTTATAAAAAGCAGCTTTACTATTACCTTATACCCATTTTCTGCCGCTAATAATAGTAGTGTTTATTTCTAGTTAGAATCCTTAAAGTTTATATTAACGCCGTCCTACATAAGTAGTAACTTTACTACCGCCTTATACCCATTACTCGCGGCTAGTAATAGTAACGTCCAACTAAAATTATTTATTACTTAGACATTAGCTCCCTTATCTAGTAACTTTTAAGTTATTATTTCTTATCTATATTTTACAGCTAATAGTAACGCTAACCCTTTAGAGCAATATGCTAATTCGGTTAGTAAAGCAAATAGTAACATTTTTAAAGAAAAAAACGTAAATATTAATTCTATATTAGGTGGGACCTAAGGGAGTAATACTAATTTAGTAGTAAATAGCTTACTGTTTAAGTACCTAGCTATATAGTAGTATTAAAAGACTATAGCTTTATTTTAAGGTTAAGAGCTTACGGTTTAACCTAGCGGGTATAAAGTAGTTTCCTTTTACTACAGAGGGGGAGGCGGTTTAAGAAGTATCTATTAGTTGGACCATTATTGCTTATTAATTTTGCTATATACTAAATATAAAAATGCGTTCTAAAGTCTAGATCTAAAAAACAGAAAATAAAATACTAGGTTAAAAACTAAGTAATAGAAAAACAAAAAGGTTTTCCTAATATAGCCTATCTAATATAATACACGTAATACCGTGTAAAACCTATATATAGCCTCCCTAATAGGTTAACGCATTATAAATTTATAAATATAATAAGCTTAGAATATCCTACTATATAACTAAGCTTCCGTTTAGGGCGCGCTCGGCTAAGTAGTTACTATACTTTTACTTAGATATATAATTCCAAATAAAATACCAATTCTAGCTATCTAAAATGTCACAGTCCTAATGTACTAACGTTCCTCCGTATTATCGCCTAGAATCGCTTTAGGAGGGCACTCTTCCTATATACTATTACTAAGATTACCAATTTTCTTTAGTATAATACTTTACAATCTTTAAGGATTTTTGCAGTCTTTACGCCTATATTTTCCCTTAACCCTACTTAATTTTATAGGCACTTCGCGAAGACCTAGGCAACCTTCGCCGCCCGGATTAATATATCCTTCTCTTACCTCTTATTTAATACGATCACTACACTTATATATCTTTATAGTAATTTAGACCTTATATATTTTAACGTAAATAAACGTAAATCCTATATTATCCGATAAAGGTTAGTCTTTGGCGATATTGGTTTCCGTAACGTTATTTCGGATAGGCAGAACTTCGTCTTATCCATTAGTCTTTATTAAAGCCTTATCTGCTAAGATATAACGTTAACTAAAAATAAATTAGCGCTAAGAGAATCCGATCTACTAAGCAGTCTAGAATAAACATTAGTCTTTATACTATTTACTACATTATAGCGCTTACAAAATATACTTTTAGCTCTACTACCGTAGTCTTCTATCTTTAATAAGGCGTAGTGCTTAAATTACCTAAAGAGAGGTTTAAGGTCGAATACAACTTTGCCGTTAAGTAGTAGATACTTAAGATTCTAGGAGAGTATCCTAGGATTATAAAGTATAATAAGTTATCCTCGCCGTTATATTTATATTACTATCGCTAATAAATTAGATATCTAGGACCCTATAAGACACTAAATCTTTAAGGGCTATAATTTATAGAGGCGAGCTATAGAGATCTTTAGAAATACCTTAATAATCGGAACAACACGGTAGACCTCTGTTTACGCCTTAAATAGTATATATAAGCTGCCGAAGCTATTACCTTTATCTATATAAAAGATATAATACATTCTAATCTATAATCTAAAAACTACCTCCTTTACTAAAACTCTACTGGCTCTCTCAATATTTACCTTTATAACTTTAGTGGATCTATATATAGAGATATAGATAGTAGGCACCTTTTAGACTCTAGCTTTAGTAATTCTATAGATCCCTAGGTCTTAACCTTAGCTACTAATATATTTAGCCTTAGGTCCGTCTTTTATATAATTATAACTAGCTACTAGCCTTATAAGTCGCTAGGCCCGTTTAAGACAGTTAAAGAGAAAAGGAATTATAAGGAATAAGTAGACGGCCTTTTTAAAAGGCGAGTATGGCCAAATGTAGAAGGATTAATAGGTGGAAATATTATAATTAGTTGCTGGAGGAAGGAATATAGTACCGTAGAAGCTATTTTACGTACTTAAAAGGCAGAACTATTAATACCTAACTATATATATTAGACGAAATAATAGGGCTCTTTTTTAAGATCTAACAGTCCAACCTATATCCCTTAAAACGCATTATTAATTAAAGCAAGTCCTTGCTATACCGTATTATATAATTAAAACCTTAGAGTTAATTAGCTTTACCCTCCTTTAAAATTATAACCTTCTTTTCTATTCCTCTCTTAATCTCCTTACGCTGTTTTTTAGCAGTTTCCTCTAGTATTATAACCCTCTTTTCCGTCCCCTTCTTAATTTCCTTACGCTATCTCGTGGTAGCTTTCTCTAGTATTATAACCCTCTTTTCTATTCCCTTCTTAATTTTCTTACGCTATTTCTTGGCAGCTTTCTTTAGTATTATAATCTTCCTTTCCATCCCCTTCTTAATTTTAGTAAGCTAGTTCTATATTAAAGTTTAAGACTCTTTAAGCTTCCTCTCTAGTATAGTTATTATAAAAGTTAAAGATGGAGCTAGAGGTGGAATAATAACGTATTTATTATTCTTCTTGCGCTTTCCTCCCTAATTTTAGGTACTTAGTAAAGTGCTAGCATTTTAAGCGGCCTTTAGTATATACCTCGTTGCTATTAGACCCTTCTCTAAAAATACTATCTATAGCCTTAACGATGTCCTATTTAATTAGAATATACATTACGGAAGTTATACTTACTACTTTACCTTTTAGTATCCCTTCTTAGTAATTAATTCCTTCCCTTATGGTAATATGGTTTACTTAACTGGCAGCGGGAATTCTTCCTACGGTAGTGTATTAGAGGTTAGTATAAACTAAGTCGCACCAGATTCTAAATTAGAAGAGCCCGCTATCCTTAGCTGCTCTATATTTAATTCATTAGGCTCTTACTCTTTTACTAGCATTATAATTATTAGAGAGTTTTATTGGGTCTAAAGAGAGGTTAAATAGGTAATTTTTTCCATAGTTAGGCTATAGGTAGGACGGCCGCTAATTATATACTATAAGGGCTATTAGATAACTGGGTAAAAGCAGCGGACAGGGCGTAGGCTACTAGATACAGCGAATAGCTAGCTAGCGCCACTTATCCGTACCTACTATAACATTAATATAATGCCGGGGATTATAAGGCTTGTATATAGGTGTAAAAAAGGCCGCCCTACTTTATTATAGTATAAATAGGCTAAGATATACTGTAGGGATTCTATAGCCTATACTTTGTTTAAATTAATAGATATATAATTTGCTAGAGCAACTGCCAGAGAGACTACCTATTTAAACTATTTTAACTTATTCCTATATAAATCTAGTCTTCTTTCTATATCCCTTCCTATATCTGCCTATAAAAGTCCTTTTTTTTATAACTCTATAACTCTCTTAGTGTCTAAATTAGTTTAGGGTTAAGACTTCCGCTTAGTGCAATAGGGGTGTAATATACAATATATTGATGCATATAAGTACGGTATCCTATTTATAAATTTTCCTATAATTTCCTCCTAATTATAGGTCTTGCAAACCAGCTCTAAGAGTTAATTTATCTTAGATCTTAACTATAGCCATTTCCTAATACCAGTTTTTAGTTTCCTTTAACGATTGTTTATAATATAAGCATACCGCTTTATATATGCATACTTTGTCCTACTAGGAATTAACTTTACAATCTCGCAAAAACCCTTTCCTTTCTCGCGCCAGTAGAGAAGATCTATCTCCTCCTTATTAGTCCAACTTTTCTTTACTATATCTTTACTATTATTACCGTATAGAGCGCATTAGTCTAAAATAGAAGGGAGTTTAGGTCTTTTAATTTTGCGTAGACTGTAAAGGTGGTAAATAAGATATTCTAGAGTTAAGAGGGCATAATCCATATATGTGGTATTTTTATACACATTAGATTGGCGTATGCGATCCCATTTATACAGCAATCTTATTATAGTTAACCCTTATCGCTCTAAGGTTTACCAACAATTCATCTTTAGCAGTTTCCTATAACCGCCCATCTCTATAAAATCCCTTAGTGATTTCGCGGTACTATATTTTACAAGTATACGGTCTAACCCTTAGTATATCTATAAGTTAATCCTAACCATAATCCAGATTAATTATTACTTTTACTAGCCAGTTTTTATATTTATCTAATAGGCCCCCACTAAAGCATCCTAGGAAGTTTTAGTAAGATAGAAATTAGGGAAGGGTTGTTAATATAAATAAAAGGAGTGCGGGTATATTAATAATTCGCTAGCTTAATTACCGCTAGCGGCGCTCTGTTTATTATTAGCGGAAACGCTCTATAGAAAGCCGCTTATAACGCTAAATTGGCTATTACCAGTAATGCTAGATAAACTGTTACCGGTAACGCTAGTATTACTAGGTACTAGTAATAGTAAGGGACTGTTGCTAGTGGCGCTAGATTAAATGCTGCTAGTAACGCTAGATTTGCTACTACCTATAATAGTAAAATCGCTAAACACTAATAATGGCAAGGGGCTGCACTTCTTTTAATACCGATTTTGGTGTGCAACTACAGCTATAGTTTAGAAAACTTCTATTATGCTCTCTAAATCTCTATTCCTTTTCCTAGAAAATTGCTGGTCTAAAGCATTAATAAAATGCTCCCCCTCGCATATATAACTATATAATTAAGTATTTATAAAAGGCTTAGCGTTAATAGGAAGGGTAATTATTCTAGACTATATTAAGTATTAGTAGAATAAGAATTATAAAAGAGCTTTGGGTACGAACCGTTGTTATAAGTATTTATTAAATATCTAGTTGTAAATTAGTCAAATTTAATAAACCTAAGGAACCGGATATTTAAGGTAGTAGATTTAGCAGTGTATAGATCTTTATTTACGCGTAATTTAGTTAGGCTAAGTAAGTTATAAAGCAGTAGGGTAGAGGAAAGACCTTTTTTACAAATATATTTACTAATAAAGCGCTAGACAGCTAAATAGAGGCGAAGACGCTACTAGACGGATTCTTATCTACCACATAAGTAATATAATTTTAGGAGTTCTCTAGCGTGTGGATTGAGTTCTATATATGGGCTAGTTTGGTCCTCGAAATCGGACTCTGCACCTGTACGTGGTGAGGCCTACGAACCTGCTGGTCTTCGGACTCAGTAGAGCCAACGCAGAGACGTCGCACAGCTGCGGGTAGGAGGGTGGTGGTGGTGGTCGAAACGTCGTGGGGGGTAGTGAAAAGTTTTCACATGGGATGGTGAGATCTCGAAAACCACTACTAATGGTACCCCCTTCTTAGTAGACAACTGCTACGCTCCTATTTAACCCTGTGTAATCCTCGCGGATATGAGATGGAATCTAAACGTCCCCTGACCCCTAATAGAAAGCATCGACGACCTTATATCAATAAACGAACGAATGCGAATAAACAACGAGCAAATATACGGCCCCTTTTAACCCCTAGGGCAATCGCCCGCGGAGCATGCGGTCACTCGCTATTAACTACCAAATACTACCTGGCAGCCTGGACAATACCGTACGGTTTTCCTGTCTCCTCTTAAGAAGTGGTGACCCTTGGCGAGGGCCTAGCAACTGGGGCCTAGGCACAAAAGATACCCAGGCACACACACACGTCCCGCTCGCCTTTTGGTATAGTGGTAGTTTATGGATAAATCCCCCTTACGTCTTCGATAGGCCTTAGGGGGGGGGAGGCATGGCGTATATGGCAATGGTTAACAAGAGATAGTATACAGGGGATGGTTAAGATATGGGAGAAATAATAAGTATACGGCGATCGATCGGCAAGGCCTAGCTAGGACGTAGTGAACCCCAGCTTTAGATAAGCTAGAGAAGGAAGCAGTAGTTCCTAAGGAGTTTAAACAATCCAAGGAGGGCGGTACAGGACGTAGCCGTAGGCCCGCAGGGCCGCTGCTACGTGCGGACATGGCAAATCGGGGTTTTTCATCCGACTGAGGTAGCTTATAGGGTTTTTCCTCCCCCAAACTGCAGGGTTTTCTTCCTATAAATACACAAGTTTTCCCCCTGTGACGGAGTAGTCTGCGTGGGCCTAG
>Ga0307515_10009262_pt1 | contig 19060 bp, 23 predicted proteins | sample 17_EM_MG_FD_194513 | JGI IMG/M metagenome (GOLD analysis project Ga0307515, IMG submission 194513) | Populus trichocarpa ectomycorrhiza microbial communities from riparian zone in the Pacific Northwest, United States - 17_EM | ecosystem: Host-associated > Plants > Roots > Unclassified | place...
CTCACCTCCCTCCTTTTAATCAAAAGCAGTAAGCGACTCCCTGCTTTATCAACCGGAACTTGCAACGGTCATAGCAACGTACAAACGGCTCGTGATCGGCGTCGCAATCCTCAGATCACCGCAAGAAACGTACATAACCTATCTGGGGGTGAGACCCGGTTGGGATAACTCGCAGATCGCAACGTAAGGTTGAGCTATCAACTTACAAAGTGGTGAATCGTTTACCATCAAACCTAGGACCATGCTCTATCACTTGATTTCGCTGAATCCCGGGAAGGACATTACTCTGCACGTTTCTGCGAATAATCCGGCTATGGTGAGGGCAGTTGTGTTTCCTCCCCGTGGTTTATGGGGTTCACAGCTTTTCATCTGTAACAGTTACTCTATAACCGATTTGGTTTTAAGGCCGAAGGGTTCGTGGTCGGATTTTATGACAAGTATCTCGACGCGCAGTCAAGACTTTCGAAGAATGCGTTCCTTCTCCGGCTTAGACAGTGAAGTTTCCTAACCTGCTAAGGTGTTGACATTCAAATTCGCCATGGCCGGCTCGAGGGTGTTGTCCCCATGGCAAAGTGCAGTATTAGGGGTCAAGCGGGCGTACAGTTCCGTAACCCTGGCGGTGGTATACGAGTGGTAACGTCCGTAGTGGGTTATTTACGTCGTCCGTCGGAACCTTCTCAACCCGCATAACTCGAGCGATAAACAGTTCTGAAGTCACCCCACCGCCTTCCCACCCCTTCTTCTCCCTTCGTTTACCTCCTTCCGGGTCGAACGCATCGAGGTCGTGCAACGGTTTTGGCGGTAAAACGAGTTTACATGAAATCGCTCCCAGAGAGTCATGCAATATCGGAAGTCCCTCCTTCGTTAGGGAGTATCGAGTTTCAGCGAACGGATACGGGTGGAGGCGTGCGTTGGCAAAGCGGATGGCGGTGGATGCTTGGCAGGCGGAGAGGATATTAACGACCATGTGCGAGTGTTTAGAGTAATCGGCGTTTTGAAGCGTTGTGGCCATTCTGGACGGCATACGGAGTGAGAATGCGACGAGGGGGTGTGGGTCCAAAGCGATTGAAGTGAACGAAGAGAGCGTCGCGCCGTGGAATTCCGAGTGTGGACCTGTTCTGCTCTCCGAGGGCATGTGAGATGTTACGACCGCAACAGATTGCGCAGAGTCGCGTAAAACCTCCTTCAGCGCATGGTTTAGTGTGGAAAGTCGCCTTGTCCATACCAAGGACATCACGGATGGAGGCCAGAGATGAGGTTGTTTGTTCTCGTTTTATTTCAAAGCTCTCGCCTTCCAAATCCGCACATCGAACAAAACAGATCCAAACATCGGCTAAAGCAACCTCTCGTCCTCCTCCGTCGATCGCGTTCCAATTCCGACGAAAACGAAGAGATGCAGGTGTTACAAAAATCCTTTCGCCGCCTGTACTCCTCCCTCCCCGACGTCGCCGCATCAGCACGGACAGCATCAACACCCCGCGCAGTCCGTCTCCGTCGTCTCCGTAAACGTCCCGAACTCGCAACAGCAGACACAGACGCGACAACCGGAGGCTTAACCCCCACCGAATTCGCTCGTTACCGACGCGGAATCGCCAAGGGCGAACTCGCAGCTCCAGACGGGAAGCCACTCTCCGAAGCCGCATGGCTCGAGAAGCTCAACAATCGGCGGACGAGGATACGTGGTACAAAAGTGGTCAAAAAGGAGGACGGAACGACGCAGACTCAAGTCGTCGGTCAGAAAGTTTACCTCCCAAACGTCATCTTCCGAATGGTCCGAAATTTTACCCCACCCGGGAAACCTTATAACCCCTACGAAGCAACATTCCGCGTCTCCCAATCCGTAACCAAGACCGACGTTCGATCGTACCTTGCTGCCGTCTACGGCGCTCAGACCACTTACATCCGCACAGACAACTACCTCTCTCCTTACAAACGCACTATCAGCGGATGGGAAAAGAAGCGTAAAGAGTACAAGCGTGCCGTCGTCGGGTTGGTCGAGCCTTTCTACTACCCACAAGCTATCGAAGACATGCCCCGAGTCGAACGCGAGCAACGGCAGAAGTGGTTAGAGGACAACTTCTTCGTCAAGAACCTCAAGGAGATGCGCCATTGGGAGCTCTTGCGTATGACCAAGAAAGGAAGCAAGAACTGGCACTGGAAGAAGGGGGTTGATGGCCACTACACTGCTCAGCGAGGGAGGATCATAGCCGCTGTTGCGGCGCAGAGGGCGAAGAGGGAGCAGTTCCTCCTTGAAACCAAGGAACGGATGTCTCAATTCAGGGCGACTGGCGAGGCTATCGTATAATACACTGATGCTTTAGTTGGATCCACTACGATACTAATTTACAGGTCCGTGATGCTAGAATGCAGTGCTAGTGGGTATGCTCGTTGTCGTAAATCCTCACCATCCTCCCTCGTCATCGCTAATGGTGAGCCCCTTGTTGAGGGAGATCGGGGCGAGCGGCTCGAAGTCGCTCTCGTCAGTTGTGGTGTCACCACCTGGTACGATGTCAAGGAAGTCCAAGCATCCAATAGAGCAACCTCTCCACTGAACAGGCACGGCGGTCGGAAGATGTTTTCCTGCGACCCTTATCTCCCAAGTGTACCGGACCTAGAGTGATGCAATGTCAGCATAGGCCAGAGTGCGCACCCCTCAGAACGGCTCACCTCCACAGGCTCTACAAAATACGACGTCTCTTCGTGATGGGGAGATGGACAAACTCCCATACCCAACCTCGTTTCCTCCTCGTAACCATCGTCCAATTTCTGACGCTTGTTCCTTGTCCCCGCACTGACTGAACCAGGGATACAGTCGTTCAACACCTGCCTCACCGCCTCGGATAGATTCCACACGGACACTTCTTGCGAAGAACCATATTTCGCTTCTAGGTTCGTATGGTCCGACCCATCAGCCTTGCGCAGGAGTATCCTGAAGCAACATTCCCTGAGCGAAGGTACGACGGATTCGCCCACCAACTCCGGTTTAGAAATCCCGACGCGGGTGTCCAAAGGAACAAAAGTCGGCGAGATATTTCGTAAGAATGGATTGACGTTAATGTTGAGAGTGAACAGCTGCATCTGCAGCAGTTCTGCAGGGAGGTACTGTAGCTTGTTCACTGACACGTCGAGTTCCTGCAGGTTCTTCAAGTCCTTGATTTGAGGGGATATATGCGTGAGCTTGTTGCTCCCTGAACCGTGGTTAGCGCCTTGCGCCACCGCACGCAAGATGAGACTCACTGAGGATAAGTACAGTGAGTCGGTCGAGCTGGAACAATTCCAACGGTAGGGAGCGAAGATAGCATGCGCCCAAAGAAAGCCGGATCTCTAGACCCTTATCGAGGTAGGTTGTGAATGAACTTGTCTTCAGCCGGTCCAACGAGCCGGTCCTCCCAGCCCAACTCTCTTTGGCTGAAAACCTCCCGACAACGTCCGGGGTAGTGCTCGCCCGGGCCAAGTGGCGGTTAAGGAGGGAACGCGCTGGAAAAGAACTGCTTGCATCGCTTGGATAAACACTATCTGACGAGAGGAGAACGGCCTTGTTCAGGTCGATGATCGTGGTAGGTATATAGCCGATGTAAGAGCCGCTAATGAAATGAGATGGAAGGCGTGAGCACAATCAACATGCGACTTGGGTTGCGAGGAGAGGGTTTGAGACTCACTTGAGGTCAATGACATTTACCTGCTCGGGCTTGAATACGACCCCCTCGATCAACTCCTCCCACCTCTCCCGAGCAATATGGGGCCTCATCGCGACGGTATCCAAGCCCGCACTGATAGTATCGTAACTCGCATCGCCTATACCATCTTCCTCAACCCCATCAACATCGTCTGCCAGCAATGAGCCCACGTCAAACGCGGTATCCGACACGGCGCCCCCCACGGTCGTAGACTCTTCATCTAGGGCTCTATAACGTGTCGTACCGTGCGAAGACGTGTCAAACGATGCGACAGTCGCAGTTTTCTTCTCGTACGGGCGAAACCGCTTCTTGGCGTGCGTCGAGGCGGCGTAAGGATCCAAGTACTCCGACTCCCTGTCATCAAAGGAGTCGTAATCCCTGCTATTTGGCGAAGACGGGGGAGATGAATCGATCGGATAAGTTGGGGGAGAAGACCCCGCCGAAGATGATGTTTCGTACATGGGAGATGGTGAGGGGAGGGGAGTGGTTTGTGGTAGTTGTGTGGTGGTCGTGTGATGAGGTAAGTAGCCTATCGGAGTCCCAGCTTTTGACACGCGCCTAGGCAGTCGACATAACGCACCGATTACGCATTGCGCGCCTTCGCTCAGGTAATCATGGCATAAAATAAATTATCGATTGCCCAATGAAATCATCAGAAGCTCGTTTGTCAAGAAGTAAAGAGTTGAGGAGGGAGAAAAGTTGAGAAAGGAATGCACATATCTACCGCTTCGCAAAGCGATCCATGAAATTAGAGACGACTGAGCCGAGCTGTGGGGGTGGCGGGGGTGGCGTTGCGGTGTTCAATGCCCCGGATTGCTGGTATAGCGGTGGTCGATTGTGGTGTGGTATTGATGGAGGATTTGGGTAACCCGGACCTGGAGGTCCCGAGGTGCCAGAACCGGTAGTTTTGGTGAGTTTGGTCGGAGGAGGTGAAGGACTGTGCTTCTGTTTCTTATCATCTTCCTTCCGCTTTTCCTTTTTCCCCAGCTTCTCTTTGAGCTTTTTATCCCACTCCTTCAAGGCGTTTTTGTCCGGAGGTTGGCTGGCAGCACGCGGTTTCAACTCTGGCATGTCGATCTTGCTCAGGTGCACCGTAATGCTGGTCGGCGGGGCGTAGTTTTCCATCTCGGCGTTTTTGTTTTTCGGATTGTCGAGCTTAATTACCTTCGGACCCTTCGGTTTCCCTTGTTCGTAGATCACGTACTGATGTAGTTCCCCTTCTTCGTCCATGCCTACACGACATCCTGAGCACTAAACAGTAAGGTCACGGGACAGTGCGTACCAGCTTTATGGCGAAGCCTCTTAATTTCCTCCACTACGCGCAGAACCTTGGGAACGTTTTCTACGGTTGCAGAACGCACGGAAATAAAGAGCATAGCTTCGTCCTAGCGAATCGTAAGGCAATGATCCATTAAGAACCTCGGCCAAAGTGTCTTACCTTGAGTAGATTCCAACCGTGACCACCATAGTCTTCGATTTCCCCTTCATCCTCTACGACCAATTCATTGACCTCACCCTTGTACGCCTGCATCTCTGCAATCCTTTCAACCCCCACGCGTGGTTCCGGCTTTGGAGGTACAGGGGGAGCCCCAGAAGTCTTTCGCCTTGGATAACCGGGTTTGCCATCAGAGGCAGTATGATAACCCTCATTCAAATCCGAGAACGTGAAGAGCGCCGTCAGCAACACAATCTCGAGACCCTTCCGGTCTGCGATGTCGAACCTTCGGGACTAGTTGAGCGGCCGCAACGCGGGTCGAGGAAAGCGGCCCCACTCACCTGTTCAGATTATAGTCTAAGATCTGGACCGTGCCACTCCGGATACGAGAGGGAGGTTCCGAGGTTACAGCCACAAGTACAGGTGGATCGGGCTTTCGTATCATGTAACACTCCTCCTTCTTCCACTCGAAATCATGACTATATGAAGGGTTAGAGGAGGAAACCGGTCAAGCGGACGGGGAGGCGTACTCCTCCCATTTGAACGACCACCGGAAGGAAACCTTCCCGATGTCCTTGATTTCTACGATGATCGATGGGTTGAAGAGTTCGAGGGTTTTCTGTCGGCTTATTGGGTTCGGAGAAGTAACTGAGATCAACAGCGACCCTGATATTGGGTCTGGAAAGGTAAAGGGTAAGAATAGCCCCACAGTGCTGGTGGAATACGGGTGGGGGGGTCTCACCGTAGACGTTGATCTCATATGTTGCGCTTTGAACCCGATGCTTGCGGTAATGCACGACTCCCGAGGGGTCGACGAGGTCAACCACGTTTGGATCATCAGGGCCAGGGGTGAACTGCAGGGTGAAAAGATTTTTGTCGAGGCTCATAGCTGGTACATGGGCGGGACTTGTGTGATCCGCGAGCCCTGGCAAAGTAGTGTGGTGGCATCATTTGTCGCAGCTGCGAACGCGCAGTGTACCCGAATAAAGAGGCGCGCTAGGTAACAAAACCGTTTCTAGTGTTCGTTACAAAAGATAACAAACCGAGATGTAGTCTCGATAACAACTTGTTTGGGGTTGCTTGCGGCTGAAGTTGTCCACCGATCAACCGAATCCATCCTCATTAACTTCGCTCAGGTCCTCCAACCATCCGGTGAAACCCATCCTCTTCATGAACGCGGCAGCAAGGCGAACACAGAGGTCAGCCCTCAGACTGCCAACTCCACGCCGCAGGCAGCGATCTCGTTCTCCCGACCCCGCGACCATAAGGTCGGCCACACTATCCACCGAACCGGGTGGTGGCCAAATCCACTCCCAAATCCCTCTCCAGAATACACACACCAAACGATCTAAGAAGCGAGAGAATCAGAACACTACAAACTCATCTTCTAACCACAACCCATCCCGCGGTAACCAGAATGACGCGGATGCTGTCCCCGTGGCCCGGGGCGGCAAGTCTGGGGTTAACAAACCTCCAAGCTCAAGAAATCGACACACCACCAATCAGAGCACCGATACGCAGTCCTCAACTCGAACAGTGGTCCCGGGAAGACGGGAAAGAGATCGGTCGCTTACCCGTGGGGAATCTGCAAGATCCTCGAAGCGAACACCCTCTGTGGAGCCCACCGAATCCGACGACGATCACCAACTCACTGGCCCCATCGCCGTCGCACAGTATACGCGCCTCCAGAACGAAGTCGAGAAACTGAGAGAGGTACGCTCCAACACGTCATGATCGGCACGGTTTATTTTGGATTGACGCACCCGCACAGCAAACACAGCGGTCGAAGAAGACAATCGAGAAGCAAAGCAAGGTCATCGACGAATTGAGGAAAGAACTTACGACTATCAATAAAGTTTGTTCGTTCTCCTTGTTCGGCGTTTTCGGTGCCTGATTACGGCTGTTCTAGGTAAATCAGGAACAGAGCACCCAGGTCGGGGAACTGAAGAAGCAGTCGAAGAAACACGATGAGGTCCACTCTCCCCAACCCGTGTTATTCGATTTCTGATGAAATTTCTTCAGCTCTTGACCAACATCGAAGGCAATCTGCAATGTCTGATCTGCCTCGACATTCTTTCACGGCCGTTCACGTGCGTTTCCATCACTTTCAGCACGGACACGCTGCTGATCTAATCTATGTGTAGCCTCTCCCCTTGCGGGCACGTACTTTGCCAAGGCTGTCTCCAGAACTGGTTTAAATCTGCCCCTCCAGCCGAAGATGAGATGTACGACGACAATGACCCCCTCGCTCTAGTGTACCGTAACAAGACTTGTCCGTGCTGTCGTGCTACGGTCCGCTCTAGGCCAATACAACTCTTCGTAATCAAGTCCATCGCGTCCGCTCTTGACAAGGCCAGGTCCTCCAGCTCTCGACGGAACTCTCCTCCCCCTGACCCTGACCCCTGGGCTGGAATATTCCCTGATACCGACGACCCCATGTCGACGGATGATGGTGAAGAAGAGGACACGGACGAAGAAGAGGACGAATATGGGTGGGTGTTTGGGGAAGAGGGGTATGGAACCGACAGTGACGAAGAACCCTACCACGGTGATTACATCCCAGCTAGGTGGCAACCACCTTCAAATCACGTGGAGGCCACCGATTTCTTGTTCGACGACTTGTCGGAGGGGGATTTCAAGATGCTTCGCCGGGGTGCAACCGTGCAAATGATCGAGCTGTTCAGCATGACCTACACACACGACGATGGGCTCTCGATCGTGCTCGACGACGGGAACCGGATTTACCTTGGGTGGAACATCCGGTTACACCCCTCGGACTACGCCGGGGAGGAGTACGTTGATCATATAGTCAGTGATGTGTTTGAGAGGGGCGAGAGGTGGATGGTTGATGAGAGGGAGGATGGGTCGTGGACTGCTCGGAAACTCGTGAAGGAAACTGAGGAAGTGCCCTTTGATACCACGGATTCGGAGGAGTGGGAAGCTTATGATGACGATGAAGAGGAATGATGTGGATATTTCTGGCAGGGCGTAACTACGGTGGGACCCCCTCTGGCTGTAATATTTCATATATACAATGTGTCGCATTCATGTAGCTCATAGACGCAATGTAACTGCGAGTATTGGCTTATCACAACCCACCAACGTTCAGCCCAGATTCAATCAGCCATGGGCGCGGATTTGGGCTAGCGCGCCATCGTAGTTTCAACCGCAGAATATTCTAGGGCAGTCAGGGTATCTGCCGATGAAGATGGGATTTCTCCAGTGTCTACTTCAGTGACTCCCTGTGAGGTTACAGTAAGTATTACTCGTTACCTTTGCGGTCCGGGGGTGAAGGCCGGGTCGGAGTCGGGTTTCGAATCTCTAATAGAACAATCGCAGTAGGTGGCTGTTCGTAAGATTACACTATGTACATGTGAATATGGGCAAATATCTGGGGCCTTTTAGGGGAGCCATCAGGACCCCGTTCGTTGCATCGGGCCGCATACACCGCCTCCAAAACCCACCTAGAATTGCAGCGCTAGGGCCATTTCGCTCGAAAGCCAACCGATCGCGTCCAAACTACGGGGGGTCGGGAAGGACTACAACCATGTACTTTGGCCTCGTCAGGTGTTGGTGCCATCTCGACCCTTGATTTATAGATTTCGGTGGTGTTCGCTACTGAAGCGTCCCAGGGTATTGTACAGTAAAAGGCTAGTGTGACCCTCCTACGACGGATATATACAAATAGTCTTACATACACAAATATGTTGAGTATGGAAGGGTTTCGTGATAAACAAAGCGACCGCTGAAGGTGTACAATTCAAACCTCCCCTTTCTTAGGGGTAACACCTCTGTCCCGGAATGACTGCATCGCAAAAACAGACAATACTACCATGCTGCACACCACCACTATCAACATTTGTGGGAAGAACCCCACCATGTCTAGAAGACGTTATCAATCCTTGGAAGTGGAGCGATTCTGGTATTACTCACCGAAGGCGATGCCAAACGGTGGCGATCCCACGTAGAGATTCCGAATGGCTGGGATGGACAAAATGACGGTAATGGGAAGGAAGGCGACACCGTCGTTCACTTTCCCCCGCTGTCTGAACACGATCGATGCAATGATCACCGAACACAAAGTCAATGCCCAATTAATCGCAAACATAGAAAACGTGAGCGCCCGCGCACGAGTAGAGTGTTTGACTTGGGCGGATATCGTGTGGGATTCGACTTCCACTGTGGTCGGTCCGTCCTGGGTATCGTAGGTAAACTCGTTCGTGGTCGGTACCCCCACAGATGTCGTGGTGAGATCGGCTGGCCCAGCGTCACCGACCGCGAAAACGGTGATCGGTACAGTCTTGTTTGTAGCCCTCTCGATGACGAAAGCGAACGCCATGAAATTGTACCGATCGAGGGGGGTGTTATACTGATCACCAGTTTCTATCTTGTGTTCCACATCGAAGGAAACCAAGCCTCGGGGGCTGAATTGAAGGAGAGTTGTGCCAAGCCCATCGGAATCGGACCCGATGGAAATCTTACCTTAATTTCCCACCGGTCTTGGCCACCGGGAGATGGGCTGGATCATACGAAAAGGCTGGTTCTGATGCACTGGTATTTCGTCGCTGAGTAACTCCCAGATAGAGAAAACCGGATTTTACTCACTCATCCAAGTAAACATCCACAGCCCTATTGACGGGTGTGTACCCGTTTGAATTTCCGTCCACGACTTGTAGCCCGTATTCCCCACGCCCAACGATGAACCACGTCACAGACAGCTGGCGTTTATCTTGCCAATCGAACTGGGAAACATCGCCGAGTACCGCAACCTGGGGATTTCATTTAGTTGAATTACTCTGGCTGGTCAGGCCTAAAAACCTACCCCGTTCTCGTTGGGTGAGAGTTGATCGTTTGCATAGTGATCACCCTTGTCAGAGGCCGCGGCCACGAACAAAAATACGGTGATCAACAGCGAAGCAAAATAGGCCAGAAAAATCGTGTTTCTGGGAATCAAAAGCCTCTTCCAACGCTTCCCGTGAGGCTGGGGTGAGTCCTCGTGGGCTTCATTACTGGTTGGAGGATAGATCGTAGGTCCGCCCGTGTGTGTCAGGGAAGGGGTCTCTTGCATCAGTGTGCTTGGTTGTTCAGGACCAGGATTGAGGGGTGGAGAAGCTTCGGTAAACACTCGGAGCATTTCGAAGGTAAGGGAGGGGATGTGAGGTTGCATTGTACTCACCTTTTATTGTCCAATGGAGTGGCAGTGAGTCTTCATAGAGCCGCTACGGATTCGCCGTAAGGCTTGTTGTTACAGGGCGGCTGCAACGTACTGCGTGTCCTGCCAAACCACCCTCAAGTCACAGTCCAAGGCCATCACACAAGCCTACTATCCCCTCAGTTCGGTTGCCAAGTTGAAGGAAGGCGCTGTCTAGGCAAGTTGAAGGAATCTAACGTCGTAGGACAGCTTATCACCATGTGTAGGCCAGTGTAGTGAAGGGGAGTCTATCTGGGCCTATGGCAGAGTTGTAGGTTAGGCGGCATCAGCAAAATCGTCAGTCAGTACACGATGGTACAAGTAGAGGCTCAGCTCGGTACGCGACCCTACTCAAGATGCCGACATGATGCCGAGCGGAGGTAGGGAAACCAAATCGTATTCGCCGGGTGGAGGTATGAAAAAAAGCAGTGTATGTACGCGTGGGAACGTGGTACGGATAGGATGCAGGGTAGAGTTTCCCGGGGTAATAATGGGTGGGCGGTGGTGGAGGGTAGGACCGGGGTTTGACGGCCGGCCTTCAAGCTTCAAGTGCGACGCCGACAACGGGGGTTCACGAGGAGCATCGCAACGAGAACCAGTCGCGGCGAAGGTTGGTGTGGGGACCCTGATGGATACAATCATGGTGAGGTTTAGAGGGGAGAGGGGTGGTGTTAACAAAGTTGTAGTGCCGCATAGCGAGCATTGGATGTCCAAAACGTTGAAGTGAAAATCCCATTGCGATATCACCTTATGCCATCCGTACTTTCCTGTGGACCTCCGTCGGACATTTCGCAAATAAAGTACGATTGGACCTCGACCGGGAATGTGATCGATCTCGATGACTGTTCAGCGGATCCACAATATAATCTACATGCAGGAAGGATACGGGATTCCGTGGGTAGTTAACCTTCAAATGGGGTATTGAAGGGCCACAGCATTCAGCACCGATATCGCATTTTTCCTGTACGTATCATCCTGGACCGAGGTGGTTCCTGGTCCAAAGACAAAGTTCTTTGGGTTCTGCGAGGAATACTTGGGCCACTGGTTCCCTGATTCTCCGTTAGGGTCAAGGTGGTTGACGAAATTAATAAGGGCTGTTGTCAGTGGGCTTCCTTTCTGAATATCGAACAGGTCCGTGACGTGTGCCTGACGCCGAAAGAGTCAGCGGATCGGGAGGGCAAGGAGATGGTTGAGGATTGTTGCATACCGAACCGAGAACAGGTAGAGATTTCGTTGTGTTGCTCACTGGAATGAGGGAGTGTGAGACGGTGGGAAGGATAAGGGTGTGGAAGGCAATATTACCGAAGGACCAAGCGTTTTGTTTGTCCGATAGGTGTTCCAAGAAAAACCTCCTGGGACCTTGGAACATGAAATCTCCCTGGATAGACGCAATCCTCTTGAATTGGGGCGTCAGAGCGTTGAGGGTTCCCGTGCCATAGGGAGACCCCTCAGTAACATCTTGTACAGTACATCTCAGTATCCTCAGAAACCGCGAAAAGGGCCCAAAACCCACCGGATGGATACTCGTCTATGACTTTTCGGAACTCATCGCCATCCACCTGCGGGAAGTAATTACCGTGGATGTACTCCTCGAACTGCGCGTCGGTGCTGGAGTAGGGGACAATCAAAAGGGATTATTTCGTGTCCAGAGATCTACTTACGTAACGTTTAAACTGGCAAAGCTGAAAAGAGTTCCTTCGTCGTCGCAACTACCTGAAGCAGTCGGATTAGTCTGATAACGGTAAAAATAAGACCTCGCATCTTTGTTACCTGTTACAAACGGAATCCTGGCAACTCTGCCCTGCAATACCAGTTGTTGCAGTGGGACTTTAAGGAACGTTCCATCTGCCCTCGGGCTCCAAGGAATCCTCATGGACTGCAGGACATAGTTCACAACCGGACTCAACGGAACGAGGAAATCGTGACAAACCCGGTAGGAGTTGATCCCCGGCGACCTGTTCATAGCTTCCTTCAAGGTTGGGTAAGGTAACTGTCGTAGGCACTCCAAGGTATCCTCAACGCTAGTACATCCGGTCGCCCGAACGAGGTCGTCGTAGTCTTGTTGACCGAGGCTGATGTCCCCAAAAGGGATCACCGCACCAGACTGCATGAATGCACCATGGAAGAGACCTTCGGTGTTTCCTCCGTTCGTGACCATTTGGAGGGCGGCTGACATCGCGCCGGCTGACTCTCCCCAACTTTCGCGGTGCTCATTTGGTGCGGTATTCGACAAATCAAGGAACCAGGACTCACATGGTAACCTTCTCGGGATCACCGCCGAATGTGTGGATGTATTTTTGAACCCATCTCAGAGCTTGGCGCTCTGGCGGGAGAGAGTCAGCATTGCAACAACTCCGAACTGTCGGCACCTACGGTCGTATAAACCTGCGTTGGCGACACCAGCATCCTTAACCTCCTTTCCACCCAAAAATCCAAAGACTAATGTCGCAATTTAGAAGCGCGAGGTGAAACCTCAGAAACGAACCCACCAGAAACCCTATTGGAATTCGGCGCTCAGAATAGATTTGTATCGTGTAGGGGAACGAATATTTACCTATAGGCCATACTGACATATATGATGGGTTGGCCGAGTTCGATCGAACGAGTCACGATTGAATCCCCTTTGAAGCTTGATTCGATGGTCAGTCAGCTGGATACCTCTACAAGATGGGAATCATATTACCTCGCAGTTGATCCAAACTGGAAACCTCCGCCATAGATCCACTGGAAACGGTTAGTCATGCCGTAACAGTGTGGGTGATGGATAACTCACGACAACGACTGGTAACTTGGCCGTAGAATCGGCATTAGCAGGCTTGATTACGTTCAGGGTTAAGCCTATGATTGCGGGTCGAGTCCGGTGAAATATGAGAGATGAACGTGCATACAGTCTTCACTTTCAGGACCCTGGTTGGTGGTTGCGAGCGCGTAGAGGAACTGTAGTGTTTGTGGATCTAACCCCTCGTCGGGAAATACGGAGAGGGAGGCCTGCTGTGGACAACTCGGCCCATATGAAGTCACATTGAACGTTCCGCTGTACGGGTCATTAGGTTCAGGAAGGGCGAAACGTCTGCTTCCTATGCTAGACTGGGGTCAAGACGTGGTAGAAACGAATCGAATTAAGTGACACGTACGGTGGTTTCGCGAAAGGAATGCCTAAAAAACTGGTCAGGTTCCCGTTGGTCGAACCGATGAAGTCCTTCGAGTTGCGCAATGCATCAATATCCACCGGATGAAAGTCGTAAGGGTCAGTAACCGACCGCATCATCCAGTCTGACCACCGGTCCTCGGAGGGGTATCGCAAAAATAACGGCAAGGGCAAGGGAGATCAAAGCCAACCCGACGAACATGGCGTTGCTCCGGGGCGCGTAGAGGAGAATGGTGTTTGTGCACATCTCGTTGGGTATGACCCGCTGGTGCATTTATCAGTTCAAGAACTAGCTGCGGGACAGAAAAGAAGGCTAGAAATCTGATCATGGCGGGTGCAAACTAAATCGTTCTGCGCGCCATTGTGCCATGTGTCCATTCGATGAACAGTTGTCCGCGAGCCCGTAACCACACAAACACGCATGTAAACGGAAAAAAAAATCGGCACCCTTCGACGATATATAGAGGTACATCCGCTCTTACATCGGAAAAATCGTATTCTCCACTGTGAACGGATAAACTTTTCGCAGTCTATACATTTTGGAAGTTGGAAAAAAAGTGACAGTTGCTTGAAAATTCTGTGCCCAAATTGGGGGCGGAGAAGCGTCAGAGTTTTCGTTTACTCCATTTCAAGATCCGTGAACAAAGATTTCACGCACAGATGGTGTAATTCATGGTCAGACCAGGGGAGACGTATCGTGAGCTTGCTGGGCAATCCTCCCCCAACCCGGAAAATCGGCCGCGACCTGTGGAGAGAACGTATGGTGGACTTGCCGCTTCCCATCACGCCCATGGTTCTATCGGATCGCCGTATATCGATGAAATATGGGGGTTCCAGTCGAAGGGGTGTGGGACGACAGCAATGAAAGGGAGCGGGCGAGCGCAACGGAAGACTTACGCGGTGGTTACTTCCGGGGGATCCGAATCCTACGGAGGGTATTGGTGGATGTAACTTCCCACGTTGGGCAAAAAGGAGATGAAATTCCACGATCAGCGTCGTCGAGCGCATACGCCACTATGCCAAAAACTCTGTTACACCAGGGGAAAAAAGGAAAGTAGGAGAAAGAACAGAAAACCGTGATCGCCCTGAACGGGAATTCGGCTTAGCCTACACCTACCCGCCAAATTTTGGACGCTTGGCTTGCTGAGCCCCCGCTTGGGTTAAATTTTGGCCGGTAGGCCGGAGCTAGGCGTGGTTCCCGTTCAGGGTCCTAGCCGAGGAGCGCACAGGCATATGTATCGGTCCCGGTTGCGGGACAACGTCAGGGTGCGTCGGGAAAGGCGAGCACACGCACTGTCCGCTGGGGTCTTTGATAGCCTCGGGAGTGTTTTTTCCCTGCAGTTTCTGCATTTTTCGAGAGCCATTTCCCTTCCGGTAGGACATGTAAGGCATTTCCGATAGAGTGGAGGAGAGAGTCTGCTGTGAAATGACAGGTTACGACTCTGCTGTTACAGTAGTATACCAGTGCGGCCAGTTATAACGCCGATTGTACGTATGGGATGTGAGGCTGAGGCTTATCGACATCAGTTGACGTGGTGCGGGCCTTCCGATGTGTGGGCAGTTCGAATGGCAACTTCCACATCCAGGGTGTTCGTTTCCATCGGAATGTATTGTCTATGACGCTGAAAATGAAGTGGCGTCTTTCACGCGCGGCCAGATGGGGTCGTTCATAGTGAGGCGATAGGGAGCGTAGCCTATCGAAGAGTTGCACGAGGTTGGTTGGTGCGAATAGTGGGTACGGACGGGGTCGCGTGGGGGGAGATGGGGCGGGCGGAGGTGGTAGGTGAAGGTCACTGGCGATTGGTGGCAATGGAACCGATCGGCCGGTTGAAGCCCAGACAGACATCCACCACCAAACTGGCATATCCAAACTCGACTCAACTGGGACCAACTTTTCATATAGCTCTATGCACACCGGGCAGCGGGTATTTTAAATAGATATCGGCGGTTGTACATGCGGAACGGTACACAAGATCAAGCAATATGTGACCATCGAACTAAGAGATGCATGGTCAATGAGGTCGGGGGAACTGGTCTAACATAATATCAAGCTTTGAGCCTGTCCGTTTCTCTCTTACAGCTGGATGCAAACCTCTCGGCGTCGTTCCCCAGTCTCTCAATCTCCTTCTGAATCCCCCTGGTCTCAATCTCAAGTTCCCTTCTCGTCTCCTCAGCCTCGTCCTTCATCGCCTGCTCCATTTCCTCCTCGAGCATGCACATCTCCTCCTGGTTTTTCTTAATCTGGGTACCCAATTCTCGATTTAGCTCTTCGCCAGCGCTGGTCTCGGAGATATCTTTGTGTCCGTCGACGAGTTCCGCCTGGATGAGCAGCGGTAAGGGGCAATTATCGAGGACGAGACGGATGATGTTTTCAGCCGAGGCAACGGTGTTGTTGTGACGGGCCATCTGGCCGCCCTTGTCGAGGATCGGTTTGAAGAAGATATCCTCCCTCATCAGCTCCGCCTCGCGTGCGTCACCGACCTGGGAGTCGACTTCTCCCCACATATTGGTGACAGCAACGACATTCTGGAGGGTGGTATCGCCACAGAGCTTTCGGAACATGTTGAAGTTCCTCCTCGATATTCCGCCCATCCTGAAATCGGAGATCCGGTGGAAGTAAAGAACACCTGCAAGCGTGGTACCCCGTTCGTATCTGCACGTGTGAGGTAATCGCGACGTGTAAGAACGGCGTAATTGGGTTTTTTTGGGGTGAGCTGGAGCTTTACTTACGAAGTTTCAAGGAAGGCTGCGATCATTCTAAGAACATCTGTGTCGCTCATTGTGGTATCGTCGAATCCGGGTGTATCGATCAAAACGACACGGCGACCGTCTAGTTTGAAAGCACTCGCGAGTTGTACGGTGTTTGTGCAAGACCGCAACCCTCCGCCAACACCGAGGTTGGATTGGCTGACGAGATTAACGAACTGTGTGATTCATGGCCAGATCAGGGGAGACGCATCGTGAGCTTCCTTGACAATCAACCTGGAAAAAAGGCCAGGACTTGGGGAGAAAACGTACGGTAGACTTGCCGCTTCCTGTCGCACCCATAATTCTATCGGGTCGGATCAAGCGCATCGACGGATCGTCGTATATTGATGAGAAGGGGGGGGGGTTCGGTCGAAGGGATGTGAGACGACAGTAATAGAAAGGAGCAGACGAACGCGACGAAAGACCTACGCGATATACACTTCCGGGGCACCCGAATCCTACAGAGGGCGTTAGTGGGTATCATTTCCCATACTGGACAGATAGGGGAAGAAATACCACGGTCAACTTCGCTGAGCGTAAATGCCACTGTAACAGAGCTTCTGGTATACGAAGAAGAAAGAAGAAGAAGTCAAGTATTAAAGCCACGATCAGGTATACCGTCGCACCCCTAGTCGAGGAGTGCGCCACTGTTGGTTTCGGTCCTGATTGGGGGGCAAGGTCAGGATGCGTCGGGTCGTCGTGGATAAACACGGGAGTGGGAGGGGTAATTTCAAGCGGACCATTGGACTGCATGTCCGTCGGTGAATCTGCCTTGCGCCCGATAGATCCCACTAACCAGAGGGTGAACTCCCGGGTAACTCGCCGGCAGTGAAAACGAACCTCCGTTTGTATCCACTGTGATTGGTGGCCGCTTCTCGAGTAGTTGGGTAGAAAGGTCTGTACTGCCTCCCGGCTGCATGTAAAATTGAGCAGCTGACATTTCCTATAGTCGTGCGCCTCACCTCACGCAGTAGTGCGATGTCTCGATGATGAATGAGGACAGACTCGGCATCGGAGTTCTAGCATGGGAGGATTAGTGATGCCTTCACAGTTTTGACTCTTTCTAATTTACCCAGAAAACATAATCCGCGATTGCGTCGAAATCGTCCCTTTCGTCCTATAGATGTTCAATCAGAACGTACGGAAAGGGGTGGCAAATGACGTACAGGAGTGGTGTTGTGGACAACAATGTCAGATTCGGACTCAATGCTCGTGATTGAACCCCCGTCGTCGTCCCCGTCATCGTCAAACAGACTAGGCACGACGTCTGAATCTGAGTCTGAGCGTGGGTCTGAGTCATATTGCGCCTCAAGCAACGACCCTTCATCGTCGCTACCCCCCGGGCTGAGATCATGCGGACCTGCAGCAGCTCTTATGACCCTGGGGATCCCCAGCCTCTTGCGTACGGTATAATACCGGACAAAGACGCATTGATTATACTCATCGGAAATGGTTTCCGTATGGCTGTTGCCAGAGGGCGCCGAGTCCGTGGTTTGTGTAGGAGAGGGAGGACGACACAGCTGGGGACCACAGTTCGTGTGAACCGATCCCGTTGTGCGCCATGTCCCCCAAGCGGAGGCGACACCAGGAACCGAAGTCGTGAACTCGGATGTCAGGTTGACGTCGCTGTTCGAATGAGACATCATCGCGAAGTCTCTGGTCATATCGACGCCGGTGACAAGGACTGGCTTGATGTCATTGCCGTGTCCAGTCTCGCGGGCGAACGCAACCCAAGAGTCGTAATTCTCTTTCGTGTATTCTTCGAAGGTCCGCTCTCGTTGGATGTCTTCCCGGTAAGTCTGGTACTTAGTCACCAGGGCAGCGCCCTGATCCTCCGTGAGTTGGAACGATATACTGAAACCGGGTTCCAACACACTGGAGCACAAGTCTGAGGTACTGGAGAAAGCAAATGTAACGGAGCAAACGTACGGAACGGGAGATGCCGAGGGTGGAACACGGACTCGAGTTTCTCGAACGGCGTTCGTGGAAATGCAGCCAGGCAACCGAGGTTGGGTGTTGAAGATTGGTCCAACGGCCAGCGGCTTGAAAGTGAGAGGGACATCGACGCCCAACTGCCTCTCGCCCAACGGGCAACCGGCAAAAAACAACAAATGGAAACAGCCTCTGCGGATGTAACCCACGTCTCCAGGTCGAATACGCTCGAAGTAGGGGAGTGGAGCAGGTTCCCTAGCGGTCGCATGCATTCAGGTGTAGTACACAAGGGGAAACCGAGCAACAAACCACAAGGCATGCCCATGATTGAGTTGAGACATTTCCCTAGAACATGTCGGCTCTGGGTCTGGATGGGAACGCTGCTGGAACTTACTTGTTGTATATTTCCCAGCACGATCGTTTGGACGACATGAGGTAGGGGAACGGGGAGGATGGAATGTTGCGGGTAGTGCGAGTGGGCGGTAACTGGTGAACTCTGTGAGATAAATAGGCGGTCAGGATAGGGCTATTCGCCTCGGCTTAGCTGTGAATAGAGGACCGGAGTATGGGTACAGGTTTTGCCAGGGCATGTGTTGGTGTCAACTCGGAAATTAAACACAGGAATTGTATTAATCTTCTGCGGTATGAGGGTTCTAGTTCTCGATTGACGCTTTTCGACATCGATAAGGTACCAGATCACAGAGATAGCAGGGCCAGGCGGCGCAGTTTTTGTATTGCAAGACAGGGGTTGAGGGTCGTGCACATCAGGGGTGTACGGATGCCCATATTCTCGGGCGCGAGAGAATGGAAATGTTCTCGCGAGTTAATTGGGGGGTGAGGGAAGTCTGGAAAGACGTCTCACTTTCCCCTCCCCACCACATCCTCACACCCAGCTCTGGCTTACCGGCCAAAAATTAACATATGCGGGG
>Ga0307515_10009264_pt1 | contig 19057 bp, 18 predicted proteins | sample 17_EM_MG_FD_194513 | JGI IMG/M metagenome (GOLD analysis project Ga0307515, IMG submission 194513) | Populus trichocarpa ectomycorrhiza microbial communities from riparian zone in the Pacific Northwest, United States - 17_EM | ecosystem: Host-associated > Plants > Roots > Unclassified | place...
ATGCGCACGTCGCGCGCTTCTTCGCCCAGCAGTTCCTGGAACGTCGATGAGCACCAAACCGTTTCGGTGCCGAAGTCATAATCCCAATGACCTTCAGAGCTCGAGCGCGATGCGCGCGCCAAGCGCATCTGAATTTCGTGCTGCTCCGTCACGTCTTGGAACGCGCCTGAAAGTCTTGTCGTTACGCCATTGGTGCGTTCCGCTACGCCGATCGACCGCACCCAGCGGCGGCGACCCGTGGCGGTAATCAGCGGGACCGTCAAATCGAAAGAAGTACCGTGCTCGATGGCGCTGCGGATGGCCTTCTCCATCACCGGTCGCGCGTCCGACGCATAGAAGTCCATCGCGCTGCTGAGATCGATCGCCTGCGACAAATCGACTTCGTGAATGCGATAGACCTCTTGCGTCCAGATCGGCTTCATCGTCGGCAGATCGATTTCCCAACCGCCGATGCGCGCCATGGTGGCAACGGTGTCGATGAGCTTCTGTCCACGGCGAAGTTGTGCTTCGGCGGCTTCCGTGCGGACTAGAGCCGCTTTCAACGCGGCGTTGCTCCGATGAGCCTGCGCCGCTTCGACTTGAGCCAAGCTCTGAGCGTGCGTCGTTCGCTTCTGCCAGAGGCCGAGCACCGCGACCGTCCAAACGGCAAACAAAGACAGCGAACGATCGCTAAGCGTCGTCCAAACATCGAGGCTCGTTACATCGAGCAGCACGCGCGCGAGGATCAATGTGGTTGCGAGGCCTGCCGCGAACCACGTATCGCGAGCCCTAGGCGCCCACAAGCTTGATAGAACGATGGAGATATAGGCGACGCCGACGCCCGTGCCCAACCGGATATAAGCGTCAGCGAGAAAAATCGTGCCGGCGAGAGCGAGGATCAAAGCGAACCTAACGCGCGCTCGCCCCGGCACGCGCGTCTGCAACCAACGGCTTGTGACCTGCCGAAATTCCTCGTTCAAACCGTTATTCCTGAGCTACTCCGGCGCTAAGCCGGACAACGGGTTTGCATAATCAAGAAGAATCCGCAGCGCGACCGTGTGGCACGTCACAAGGAAAATCGCCGTCGGAAGCAAGTTCGCAATCGGCGCATGCACCGTCTCTACCGTGTGAGGCTGCTCTCGTTTCCGGACGGTGGCATTGGGGTGGCACAATGCACGGGTGAAGAGTCGGGGATACGCACATCGAGTGGACATTGCAGCCACGGCGGAACGCATCTGGCAGGCCATGACTGTGTCCAGCGAGCTTGACCGATGGTGCGCGCCGGGCGCAACGATCCAGCCGCGCGCCGGTGGGCTGTTTCGCGCTGCCATCGATCGGATGACGGAGCTCGAAGCGCACATAGACGTGTTCGATGCTCCGCGCCGTTTGCGGCTCATCTACTTACCTTCGATTGCGCTGCCGGCGGCGGAATCCGCCATCGTCGACGATTTCATCCTCGATCAAGGCAAGGATGTCACCGTCGTGCGGCAGCTGGGATCCGGCATGCCGACCACCAAAGATTGGGAGCTGTCGTACGTCAGACTTAGAACCAGTTGGGAGCGGGCGTTGCCACGGCTTAAAGTGTTCGTAGAGAAAATTTCGCCCCGAGAGGGACCTCAATCATGATCGGATTTGTGTTTCGCGCCGTGATCGCTGCCGTGGGGCTTTGGATCTCCACTCGCTTCATCTCAGGCATTCAAATCGATACGCCCACTACATTGGTGCTCGCGGGGGTGTTGCTCGGCGTGGTCAACGCCATCGTGCGTCCCATCGCGATCATTCTCACGTTGCCCATTACCTTGCTGACGCTCGGGCTCTTCTTGCTCGTCGTAAACGCGGGGATGTTGGGCCTCGTCGCCTACGTGCTGCCGGGCTTTCGCATCGCGAGCTTCGGAACGGCTTTTCTGGCCGCAATCATCGTGACGGTCACCGGCTGGATCGGCAACTCGCTCATCGGCTCGCAAGGCAAGGTGGAAGTGTTGCGCGGCCGTTAGCTCGTGGCGCTCCGTTTAGATGCCAAGGCTGTGCGATACAGCCAAATGCCGATCAGAGTGAGCGCCAGAAGCCCCGCCCATTGCCCAAAGCGGTAAGGTTCCGGTAGCGCGAGGACGTCAGCATGCCCGGACATGACGATCGGCACCGCCATGAAGATGCCCATGAGCGATTCACCTGTGATCATGCCGGCGCTGAATAGCGTGCCGGAGCGATGCAATAGCTCTTTGTCGCCGCCCGCCGGAAAACCGTGCCCGATGACATGGGAGATGATGCCGCCGACGAAAATCGGGCTCAGGTACTCGAGCGGCAAATAGATGCCGATCGCTGCGGCAAGCACCGGTACGCGAATCGAGCTGCCCCGCTTTTTGTAGATTTCGTCGATGCCGATGATGATCGCCCCGATTACGGCGCCGACGGTCACCATGTCCCACGGTAGTTTGCCGCCGAACATGCCTTTCGCAACGGCCGCCATGAGAGTGGCCTGAGGCGCGGACAAAGGATTCGGATGATCCGGTGACGCTATGCCGATGCCGTACGCCTTAGCAAGCAAGTTCAACACGGGCGACATGATGAGCGAAGCGCTCAGCGCGCCGATGGCGAGCATCACTTGCTGACGCCAAGGCGTGGCGCCGACGATCTGCCCACTCTTGAGGTCCTGCAGATTGTCGCCCGCCACAGATGCCGCACAACACACCACCGCGCCGATCATGATCGCGGCGACGGGACCTAACGGCGCGTTACGCCCCATCAACACCACGAGAATCACCGCCGAGAACAGAATCGTGGCGACCGTGATGCCGGATACCGGATTGTTGGAAGACCCCACTAGACCGGCCATATAAGCCGCGACCGAGCAGAACAGGAAGCCCGCGACGACCATGATGATGGCCATCGGTATGCTGACCGCAAAACTGCCGACGATAGCTTGAAACAGAAACAGCAGCGGCAAGGTGAATAGCGCGATGCCGATGAGCACCGCCTTCATGGGCAGATCGCGCTCGGTGTGGGCGACGTTGCGTGTGCTCCCCGCGCGCGCAACAGCAAGGCCGCTGCGAATGCCAGACAGAATCGACTTGCGCAGGGAAATCAAAGTCCATACGCCGCCGAGCAACATTGCGCCCACACCCAGATAGCGAATCTGCGCGGACCACATCATGGCCGCCGCATCGGCAGCGGTGGGCGCGGCAGCGACCCGCGCGGCAAGCTCGGGGTTGTCGACGAGGAAGAAAGCGTTGTAGATGGGAATGGCGACGCTCCATGACAGAAGCCCGCCGAGCACCATGACGGTGCCAACGTTCAGCCCAACGATGTATCCCACTCCGAGCAGAGCAGGCGACATGTTGATGGAAATGAACGCGAGATACTTTCCGAAGTAACCCGATGCGACCGCCGTGTCTGGAATCAAACGCAAGCCGCTGCCGCTCGACAGCTTCACGAAGCCGCCAGCCAGCGCCGCGACCGACAACGTCTTCAAACCGCGCGAAGGATTCTCGCCCGCCCTAAGCACTTCAGCCGCGGCTTTACCTTCGGGAAATGCAAGACCCTGGTCGACAATGAGCGAACGCCGCAAGGGCACGGAAAACAAGACGCCTAGTAAGCCGCCGAGGCCTGCAATCGCCAGCACCCAGGAGTATTCAAAGGTCGTCCAATATCCGAGCAGCACGAGCGCCGGAAGCGTGAAAATGACGCCGGATGGAATGGAGGTGCCGGCGGACGCGCCGGTCGCGACGATATTGTTTTCGAGGATACTGCCGCCGCCGAGCAGGCGGAGCACCCCCATCGACACCACCGCCGCAGGAATGGCGGATGCAATGGTCAGACCCGCGAACAGGCCCAGATAAGTGTTCGCGGCGCCCAAGATCATGGCGAGCACGACGGCGAGAATAATTGCGCGCGCCGTCAACTGCGGCTGCGAATCCTGCTGAGATTGCATCGAGACCCCGATCCCGCTGTTGGATCTACCAGAATTAAATGGCGCGCACTGTATCAGCTAGCGGCATGCCCTCGCGACGGTGCCGATCACTCAGGCAGGCTCCTAGGTGGAGCCGATACCCCCTTCGACACCCAAGGCTTTCTCCAAGGCGGCGGTCAGCGGTTTCAGGAAGAAAGCATCCGCGGGCATCAGCTCCACGTGGATGCCGCGCGCGGTCAGCGTTTCCGCGACCACCGGTCCCACAGCCGCGACTGTGGTTTTCTCCAGGGCGCTCTTCACCACATCTTCGGCGCTTACGGAAAACAAGCGCTCAACTTGCGGCGTGCTGGTGAACGCAATGACATCCACCTCTCCCGCGGTCATCCGCTCGATCAAAGTTCTAACAGTCGCATCGTCCGCCGCATCGGCGTAGATGTACGGCGCCACAGTGCTCACGGCAGCGCCGGCCGCTTCGAGGAAACTGACGAGAGGCACGTTCGGCTCGGTGCCATAGAGCTGTAGACCGACACTGCGGCCTGAAAGCGCTTGCTCGCGCAAACTTGCAATGACGCCCTCGGTGGTAGGCGTGACCGCGGCGATGTCCGGCTTCATTCCCAACTCACGCAAGGCTCGAGCGGGCTTTGGACCGCGAGTGATCTTGCGCGCACGCTCCAGCGCTTCGAGAAACGACGGACGCAGTCCGGGGGCGTGATGATCGATGCAAGACAGAATTCGCCGCAGCCCCTCGCCGGTCAGCAGAATCAGGTCATCGCATGCGCCGCGTGCGAAGTCTTTGCTCCAAGCCAATACCGGCTCCGGATTCGGCGCGTCCTTGATGCTGACCAGCGGGCAGCGAATCACTTGCGCGCCGCGCCGCTCCAGCATCGAAGCGAACACCTCCAACTCGCGGGTTTCGGGCACCGCGATGGTTCGGCCTTGAAGAGGAAGAGCGTTCATCGGTCAGACGATACTCCAAGTTGCCCCTGCGTTCGCTACCCATCCCGCGTGTGAACCGCCTGTGCCACACAGATCGCGGCGGGCCGGCCGGCGTCTACCTTATGACTCCCAACCGCACTGCTGGTTCTTGTTTTGCTCTTCGAGCCAGGTCATCAGAGGCTGGAAGTATTCGATGATCGCGGTGCCGTCGATCGAGCGCGTGCCGGTGAGCTGCTCGAATGTGTCTTGCCACGGCTCGCTCGCGCCGCGGCTGAGCATCTTCGCGAACTTCTCCCCGGCGGCTTTGTTGTCGTACACGGAGCACTCGTTCAACGGTCCCTGATAGCCGGCAGCCGTGCACAGTGCCTTGTGAAACTGAAATTGCAGGATGTACGACAGAAAATATCGCGTGTAAGGCGTGTTCGCGGGGATGTGATACTTCGCGCCCGGATCGAAGCTCTGCTCCGTTCTCGCAATGGGCGGAGCGATACCCTGATATTGCCGCCGCAAATCCCACCAGGCTTGGTTGTAGTGATCCGGCGAGATCTCGCCGGAGAACACTTTCCAGCGCCACTGATCGATCAAGCGCCCGAACGGCAGGAACGCAATCTTCTCCAACGCCATTTTCATCTGTTGATTGATCACCGCGTCGTGGCTCGGCTTAACAGCGCTGACGAGACCGATCTTCGACAGATATGCCGGTGTCACAGACAGATTCACCGTATCGCCGATCGCCTCATGGAAGCCATCGTTCGCGCCGTTGCGGAACAAGTAAGGCTGGTTTGCATAGGAGATGTCGTAGAAGACGTGACCTAGCTCGTGATAGATCGTGAACAGATCTTCCTCGCTCGGCGTCATGCACATCTTGATGCGCACATCGTTGGCTTCGCCCATGTCCCAAGCGCTGGCATGGCACACGACCTCTCGGTCTCGCGGCCGCACGAGCATCGAGCGCTCCCAGAAAGTCGGCGGCAACTTGGGAAAGCCCAGCGATGTGTAGAAGCTCTCCGCGGATTGCGTCATGCGCACCGCGTCCCACTTCTTGGCTTTAAGCCCACCATCCGCGGATTCGATGCTCGCGCTCGGGTAGGGCTTCAGAATGTCGCCATAGATCTTGTTCCACTGCTGTGCCCACATATTCCCGAACAGCTGCGCGGGAATCGGCTTGCCGCCAGGCACCTTGTCTTCTCCATAACGCTTGGCCAGTTTGCCGCGCGCATAGCAATGCAGTTGACTGTAGAGCGGCTTGACTTGCTGCCACAGCCGCTCCGACTCTTTGTCGAAGTCTTCGGGCGACATGTCATACCCCGCGCGCCACATCACACCGAGATCTTTGTAGCCCATCGCCTGTGCGCCTTCGTTCGCAAGCTCGACGAAGCGCTGATAGTCGCCACGCATTTGCGTGCCCACGTCATGCCAGCCCTTCCAGGCCTCAGTGATCTCGTCGTAATTGCGGCTTGTGGCGAGTGTTTCGGACAGCGCGTCCAGGTTCTTGCACGACTCGGGGCCTTTCGGGCAGTACTTCCCCGCGCCGTATACCGCTTCCAGATGGGCGCCGAGCTGTGTGAGCTCCGCGCGCTTCTCGGCATCCGGCGGCGCGGGAGCGGCGACATTGAGCTTTAATTTCTCGATCGCACGCGCGGTCGGCGCGGAAAGCTTCTGCCCATCGTAGCGCTTGGACTCGTCCACGGCTTTGCTGAGATACGCAAGATACCTGTCGTTCGCCTTCGCGTTGAGCAACTCGGTATCAGGCGTGATGTAGGTGGCCTGGGTCCACGCCGCGGCTTCACTTTCCGTGTCCAGCGCTTCCAACTCGCGATTGACACGGACGACAAACTCATCCGCCGTTTCGGCTTTCGCCGCATCTGCGCCCGGCCCGGTGGGCGGTGGTGTTTTGCCGGTACACGCCGCGAGCATCAACACCGCAATTAAAGAGCCTGTGAGGAAGGACTTCACTTCACGCCACCTAGCCATTTGCGTGCGGCGGGGGTGATGGCGAACATCGCGGCGCCGCCGATAATGCCCCACCAAAAAATGTTGAGATATTGCTGGGGCATCGCGGCGACATTGCTTGCGTCGAACTCACCGGCGATTTGGCCAGCGAGATTATTGCCGATGGCGGTCGCAAGAAACCAAACACCTAACGCTTGGCCCACGAAACGCGCCGGCGCCAGCTTCGACATTGAGCTCAAGCCCACGGGGCTCAAGCACAACTCGCCGAACGTATGGAACATGAAAGTGAAAATCAGCCATGTCGGCATGACTTTATTTCCCGCCACGACGTATTGCGAGGCGAAGTACATCACGAGAAATCCGACGCCCATGAACACGAGACCGACAGCAAACTTGGCGGGCGATGTCAGATCCATGTTGCGCTTGCCCAGCTGAATCCAAATGGCCGCGAACACGGGCGAGAAAATAATGATGAACATCGGGTTGATGTTCTGCATCACACCGGCCGGCATTTCCCAGCCGAAAATATGGCGATCGGTGTAGCGGTCGGCGAACAGATTGAGCGAGGCGCCGGTCTGTTCGTAACCGGCCCAAAACATCGCGCAAGCGATGAACAGCGCTATCATGACCAGCACGCGCTTGCGCTCTACCGCATCAAGACCGGCGAACGCCAGCAGATAGAGAAAGTAACCGGCGGCAAACACCACCATGGCCCAGAACGATGCCGTGAGCAGCGTGACGGCGTTCAATTGCACGTAGCCCAGAATTGTGGCCATCGCTATAGCGATGGAGAGCAGTGTGAAAACGATAACGGCTGTCCATGCATTGCGCGTTGAAGACTCACTGACATTTTGAATGCCCGGTGCAACGCCCGCCTGCCCGAGATAATGTCGGGTCGCAAGGAATTGAAAGATTCCAAACAACATGCCCAAAGCCGGCGCGGCAAACCCCATGTGCCAACCGTAGTTGTGCGCGACGATCGGCACGATGGTCGATCCGAGGAACGCGCCGGTGTTGATGCCCATATAGAAGATGGAGAACCCGGCGTCGCGGCGAGAGCCGCCTTCCGGATAGAGCTGCGCGACAATCGCGCTGATATTCGGTTTCAAGAGCCCGGTGCCGAAAAGAATGATGACCAGACCCAGAAAGAAAATTTGCGACGAGCCGACCGCCAAGCACCCATTGCCGATGGTGATGAGCGCGCCGCCCCACAACACTGCCTTCTGCGCGCCGATGAGGCGATCCGCTATCCAGCCGCCCGCAAGCGATAGTAAATAAGTGCCGGAGATATACAGACCGTAGATGGAGTTGCCGGTCTTGTCGTCGATACCGAGGCCGCCGTCTTGAATGCTGGCCACGAGGAAGAGCACGAGGATGGCGCGCATGCCGTAGTACGTGAAGCGCTCCCACATCTCGGTAAAAAACAGCGTGGCGAGACCGCGTGGATGCCCAAAGAACTCGCGCGAAGACGCATTGGAAACGACGGTCGTAGCTTCCGACATGGTCATGACCTAAGTGTTGTCGCGCTGAGCGCGGCGATCGGGCGAGTGTGACCGATGTCCTCGCGCAGCGGCAAGGTGCCCACTTGGGCTTGCTTAAGAGTGCGAGAAACGTCGGGAGCTAGGCTTCGGCCTCTTCTTGATCCGCTTGATCGCGGCGCATTTTGCCGAGCACTCGGGCCATGATCAGCCCGCCTTCATAGAGCAAGTACATCGGAACCGCCATGATGCATTGGGACACGGCGTCCGGCGGCGTTAGAAACGCGGCGATCACGAAGATGCCGATTAGGACATAACCACGGCTGTTCCTGAGTTTTTCGAGACTGACCATTCCGGTGATCACGAGCAACACGACGGCGATAGGTACTTCGAAAGCGATGCCGAATGCAAAGAACATGGTCATGACGAAGTCCAGATAACTGGAGATATCCGTCATCATCGCAACGCCGGGCGGTGTCGTATTCGCGAAGAACGAGAACATCGCGGGGAAAACAAAGAAATAAGCGAATGCGACGCCGATGTAGAAAAGCAGGACCGACGACGCTACGAGCGGAATCGCAAAGCGCTTTTCATGCCGATACAAGCCCGGCGCCACGAACGCCCAGATTTGATACAACACGAAGGGCATCGCGATGAACACCGCGAGGAACAGCGACAGCTTGAAAGGTGTCATGAATGGCGAGACCACGCTCGTCGCGATGAGCGTGGCGCCCTTAGGCAATTTAGCCAGCAGCGGCTGTGCCACGAAACCGAAGATGTCGTTGGTGTAGTACGCGCACGGCAGCAAGGCAATGATGATGGCGACCAGCGCACGAATGATCCGATCGCGCAGCTCGAGCAGGTGCGAGATCAGCGTGCCTTCGGCGAGCTTCTCAGGTTCCTCGCTCATGCGATTGGCTGGCCGCGGCGCTCACCGTCGAGTCGGTGGCCGGGCTGTCTGAAAGGTCGGCATGGCCCGAGTCGTTGCTGACTATCGTCTCGTCAGCAGAACTGACGGGAGGCGCTGCGCTCGCAACGACTTCGGGGGGCGGGGTGGTGGTGTCCGGTGTGGCGGTCTCTGCCGCTGGACGGGTGCGTCGAGGCGTCGGCTCCAAAACGGCCTCTTCTTCGAGCTGCTCGCGAAACTGACGGGCCATGGCACGGGCGCGCCCAACCCAACGTCCTAACTGCGCGGCGACACGCGGCAAGCGTTCCGGCCCCAACACGACGAGCGCGAGGACCGCTATCAGCAGCATCTCGGTGAAGCCGACCTCGAACATGATTTGAGAGGGCTAGGAGCGATCAGGCGCTACGTCGATCGTTCCGCTGATCCTGAGGCGTCTTACCCGACTCGGGAAATTCAGCGTCTTTGCCTTCGGCACCAAGCTGACGGGGAGGACGCGTCTCTTCCTCTTCGCCGTCGGCCATCGATTTCTTGAAGCCTTTGACGGCCGCGCCGAGGTCAGATCCGATGTTCTTGAGCTTCTTGGCGCCGAACACCAACAGCACGACGAGCAGGATGACCACCAGCTCCTTCATTCCGAAATTGCCCATATGCCGCTACTCCGCTTCCGTCCCGTAACCTTTAGGATCATAGGACAAAAGAGTTTAATCAGAGGGGAAAGTTCTGTGACCGCACACCCGGAGCCTCGATCGCTGGCGCCGCTTCGAGCCAGAACGTAACCGGCCCGTCGTTGGTCAATGAGATCTGCATGTGCGCACCGAACACGCCGGTGGCCACCGGGTTATGGACAATCGCAGCGCGTTCAACGAGGTAGGCGAATAACGCTTTGGCTTCGTCGGGCGGAGCGGCCGTCGTGAAGCCGGCCCGGGTGCCGGTGCGAGTGTCCGCGGCCAAGGTGAATTGCGAGACCAAGAGCAGGCCGCCGCCGATATCCCGCACGCTGCGGTTCATGCGACCGACCTCATCCGGAAAGATGCGATAACCGAGCATGCGCTCGATCAACCGCTCGGCGGACGCCCGGTCGTCCCCGCGCCGCACGCCGATGAGCGCAAGCACGCCGACACCGATTTCGCCAACAACGCGATCGTCCACACGCACTTGCGCATGACTCACCCGTTGAATAAGCCCAATCACCGGCACACCGCTTGTAGCGTATACACTGACGAATCCACTAAGATGCGCACCGTTTTTTGCTTGTTGGAGATGATTATGGGGTCTGGGTCTCGTACGAACGTTTTGATCGCCGCTTTCCTCGCCTTTGGTGCGTTGGGTAGCGCGGTCTCGTCGGCCCAAGACCAGCCCCCCGCGACCGGCGATGCCGCAAGAGGCAAAGCGCTCTCCTATACCTGCCTCGGCTGCCACGGAATTCCGGGCTACAAGAATGCTTACCCGAATTACAGCGTGCCGAAGCTCGAAGGCCAACATCCGGAATACATGGTCCTCGCGCTGCAGGCGTACCGCAGCGGCGAGCGCTCGCATCTTACGATGCACTCTCAAGCCTCGACGCTGTCGGACCAAGACATGGCGGACATTGCCACGTTCTTCGCCGGCAAGCCGCTGACATCGAGCCCGGACACCGCGGCGAACAAGCCGCCGAAAGCCGCGGAGCAATGTGCCGCGTGCCACGGACCGGATGGTGTGGGCATCACCGGCCAATATCCGAACCTGGCCGGCCAACATGCGGACTACATTCGCCGCGCGCTAACGGAATACAGGACGGGGGGCCGTAAGAACCCGATCATGGCGGGCTTCGCCGCGATGCTGAAACCCGAAGACATCGAGACGGTCGCGGAGTACTACTCGCAGCGTCAGCCGTCACTGAAGACGGTCGAACACGCTTCGACTCGCTTCAGCGCGAATCACAAGTAAACGTCGGGTGCCGACGAATCACTTCTTCGCCATTCGCTCCAGGAACATCGTGACCGTCTCGAAGTAGGCGTCACGATTGTCTTTCTTGCGGAAGCCGTGACCTTCGTCCTTCGCGGCGAGATACCAAACGTCGCCACCATTGGCGCGTACGCGCGAGACGATCTGTTCCGACTCCGAAGCGGGCACGCGCGGATCGTTCATACCCGCTACGACAAGTAGCGGCCGGCGGATTTCGGCAGCCTTGTTCATCGGCGAGATGCGAGACAGAAACAAGCGCATCTCGGGAATTCGCTCATCGCCATATTCCGCGCGCCGAAAATCCTGACGGTATTTAGATGTGCGCTCGAGAAACGTAACGAAGTTGCTGATGCCGACAATATCGATGCCGCCTCGAAGACGATCGTTGTAGGCAGCCATCGAAGCAAGCGTCATGTAGCCGCCATACGAGCCGCCCATCACGATCACGCGATCCCGGTCCAAAGTCTGTTGCAGGCCAATCCAAACCAACAGTGAGCCGATATCTTTCACCGCATCTTCGCGCAGCTTGCCGTCGTCCAGTTTCAGAAAGGATTTGCCGTAGCCGGATGAGCCGCGCACATTCGGCGCGATCACGGTGTAGCCGAGCTCGGTGGCGAGAAATTGAAAGAACGGCTCGAAGCCGGGCCGGTATTGCGATTCCGGCCCGCCGTGAATGCTGACGAGCACCGGGTGTGGCCCCGGCGTCTTCGGGCTATACATGAAAGCGGAAAGGACGCGCGGCTTGCCGCTCACACGATCCCAAGTGGGATAGCGGATGAGCTGCGCGCTGACGAAGGCGCTCGAATCGATGGGACCGACTTCGCTCTTCGTCCATCTCACGAGCAGATTGTTGTCTAACGTGTAGACGTAAACATCGCGCGGCAACTGGGCACTTTCGGCGGAAAATGCAAGTCGCTTGCCGGTGCGATCGAACTTGATGTTTGAGATCTTGCCGGTCGGCAAACCAGGCGGTGTGAGCTCCGTCTTGAGTTGATTGTCTACGACGGTGAGCCGACCGCGACCATCGTCGTTCGCGATGTATGCGACATAGCGGCCATCCAGGCTGACATCGAAGTCATCGATGTCCCACGGAATATTCGCGGTGATGTCCCGATACTCATGCGTATACAGATCGTAGAAACGCAACTGAGAGAACTCGCCCACTTCATCCGAGATGAGATAGACGCCGCGGCCATCCGGCGAGAACTGCCCTGAAGCAATACTGAACTTCTTGCCGCCGCTCTGGCTTGGATCGAGCGGCGTGAGATTCCCGGTGGCGGCGTCCGCAATCCACAAGTAACTCTCGGTGCGCGAGATGAACTGCAGCAGCAATAGTTTCTGATCGTCCACCGACCAGTCTTGCGGATACCACGCGCCGTCTCGAGCGGCGACCGTGAGCCGCGGCGCGGTAGTGGCGCCGATGTCCGAGACGTAAACGTCGTAGCTCACACCGTCTCGGCCGTTTCCGTAGAAGGCGATGCGCTTGCCGTCGTTCGACCAAACGACATTGCCGTGCAGAGACTTGCCGTCGGTCATCAACCGTTCGCTGTGATCGGCGAGCTTCTGATAGTAGATCTGCGCATTCTCATCGCCACCGCGATCCTTCAGAAACACAAAGCCATCCGCCATTCCCGTTTGCGGAGCGGCCGCGAAGTTGATGGGCTCCGGATAAAACGTGAGCTGCTCACGCATGCCGAGCGGAGCCGTGAGCCGATGCACTTGCGCCGTGTTGCCGAACCGCGTGTCGATGAGCATCGAACCGTCCGGCAGCCAATCGAGAAACGTGGCGTCGCGTGAATTGAGATAGCGCTGCAGCCGCTCGGCGAGCGCCGCATCGCGCGGCGGCACACCTTCCAGCACAAGATTGTCACGCTCCTGCCTCAGAGGCGTCGTCGTGGCGCCGTGCGTGGCAGTGGCCATCGCCAATAAAAGTACAAAGGCGGCGGCGCACGCGCGCGCGCGCTTTGCCTGAACAGTGGCTGTGTGCATTGGCATGGAGGCGAAAAGATCGAAGACGCCCGAGTTCTGCTATGGTGCCCGAACATTGCGTCTTCCGGAAAGCAGGTTGGCATTTCCGAGACATTCATTCTGTCGCATCGACCCTACAGCATGGCACCTTCAGACCGCTCTCAGTCTTCCGAGCCTCGACTCACGCGTCATCCAGACGGCATCACCGCAGTCGACGCCGAATACATTCGCACCGGGCTTGCCGCCGCTCACATCATTCATGAGAAGGGCCGGGCCGCGTTCGTGGATACAGGTACCAACGACTCGGTTCCTTATCTCCTATCCGCGCTGGACGAGCTCGGCATACCGCACGATGCGGTGGAATACGTTTTTCTCACGCACGTGCATCTCGATCATGCCGGCGGCGCGGGCTTGCTCTTGCGCTATCTGGCGAACGCCAGGGCGGTCATTCATCCGCGCGGCGTGCAACATCTTCTCGACCCGACGAAGCTCGTCCTCGCGTCGATTGCCGTTTACGGCGAGAGCCAGTTCAAGAAATTGTATGGCGATCTGGTGCCGCTTCCGGTGGAGCGCGTCGTCATCGCGGAAGACAAGCAGAAGTTTTTCCTGGCGGATCGTGAGCTCGAGATCATTCACACACCGGGGCATGCGCTGCATCACTATGCAATCGTCGATCGCGCGCACGGCAATGTGTTCACCGGCGATACGTTCGGTATTTCTTACCGCGAAATGGATACGGATCAAGGCGCCTTCATTGTGGCGACCACCACGCCATCGCAGTTCGATCCGGACCAACTCGTCGCTTCCATCGAGCGCATCGAGTCTTACGCTCCGAGTGCGGCCTACCTCATGCACTACAGCCGTGTCACCGACATTCCGCGTCTCGCCGCCGATTTGAAGAAAGATGTTCGCGAGCTTGCGCGCGTTGCCCGAAGCCGCGCGGGCTCACCGAATCTGTTCAAGGAAATCGCCGCGGACATTCGTGCTATGTGGATCGACCGGGCTCGCAAGCACGGTTGCAATCTCAGCGACGAAAGCTTCGACGCCGTACTGGGCAATGATGTTGAGCTCAACACTCAGGGTCTCGAGGTTTGGCTGCAGCGCCTCGAGAGCAGCGCGAGCAAGAGATCGAAGCCTTAGAGATCGGACGGGCAGCCATGGCCACCTTCAAAGCTTTTCGCATCAACGAGATCGACAAGAAGATCGTCGCGCGTTTCGAGAGCCTCACGGTGGACGATCTCACGCCCGGCGAAGTCGTCGTGCGCGTGAGCCATTCGGGCATCAACTATAAAGACGCGCTTGCCGCGACGGGCGCGGGAAAGATCCTGCGCAAGTATCCGCTCGTGGGCGGCATCGATCTCGCGGGCGTCGTCGATTCCACCAGTGACGCTCGCTTTCGCAAAGGCGATCCGGTGCTCGTGACCGGTTCGGATCTTTCGGAGCAGTACGACGGCGGCTACGCGCAATACGCCAGAGTCAAGGCTGAATCTGTAATTCACATCCCCGACGGCATGGACGCGTTTCGCGCCATGGCGATCGGCACCGCGGGCTTTACCGCCGCGCTAGCCATTCATCGTATGGAGCACAACGGGCAGTTGCCCGCGACTGGCCCTGTGGTTGTCACAGGCGCAACGGGTGGCGTCGGTAGTCTCGCAATCGACATGCTGGCTGCCCGCGGTTATGAAGTCCTCGCGTTAAGCGGCAAGCCGCAGTCGGCCGAGTATTTGAAAACGCTCGGCGCCGCGAAAGTGCTGCTGCGAAGCGCAGTCAACTTCGGTTCGCGCCCGCTGGAAAAGGCCCTGTTCGCCGGTGCCATCGATAACGTGGGCGGCGAAGTTCTCACTTGGCTCACCCGCACGGTTGACTACATGGGCAACATCGCGAGCATCGGTCTTGCGGGTAGCGCCAAGCTCGAAACAACGGTGATGCCGTTCATTCTTCGCGGCGTCAATCTGCTGGGCATCAATAGCTCGGCAACGCCTCGCGAGCTGCGGCTCGCCGTGTGGAAGCGAATCGGCAGCGATCTCGCGCCTCGGCATCTCGACCAGATCGTCACGCGCATCATCTCGCTCGATGAGCTGCCCACGGCGTTCGACATGTATTTGAAAGGTGGCGTCGTGGGTCGAACCGTCGTCAGGATCGGCTGACGCACGGCCCCGTTTTGAGGATTCGCAACCGCTGAATCCAAAGTCAGCGGTCGCGAGTATTGACTCGCATGAGCGCCGCAACTCCCACCGAAGTGCTCGTCCCCGTCGAGGATCTCGCGTGGGTTCCCATCCTGCCTGGAATCGACTTTCGCCTGCTGTTCACAAGCGGGGAGACCGGTCGTTGGACAGTGCTGTTTCGCTGCCAGCCTGGCAGTTCGTTTCCGCCGCATCGTCACTACGGCGCGGGCGAATATTTCGTCGTGAAAGGGCTCATGGAGTATCGAGTGGGCTCCGCGCCTGCGGGTACTTACGGGTATGAGCCCCTCGGCTCCCTGCATGAGCACACGGGCTTTCCCGTATACACCGAGCTGCTTTTCACGAACTACGGTCCGGTCGCCTTTCTAAAAGAGGACGGCACCGTTGGCGAGGTACTCGATCACTCGCAGCTGGAGCAGTTAGCTTCACAAAAATGACGGCTTCTTAAAACGACTTAAGCGTACGAGGGGGTTCGTGCCGATGGTTCCGGACCGCAATAAGCGGCTCGCCATGTATTTCACGATGGTGAAAAGCCGTGTCTTCGAGCTGGCGATCAAAGCTGCGTACCTCGAAGGCAAGCAGCCCATATTCAACATGGCGAAGGGACCGATTCCGGGAGAGATGCATCTCTCGAACGGCCAAGAGCCTTGCGCCGTAGGCGTGTGCGCGCATTTGCGGCCCGACGACACCGTAACCGCCACGCATCGACCGCATCACATCGCGATTGCGAAAGGCGTAAGCCTCAAAGAGATGGCCGCCGAGATCTTCGGCCGCAAGAGCGGCTTGTCGGGCGGGCGCGGCGGGCACATGCATCTGTTCGATGCGCGAGTGAACTTCTGTTGTTCGGGAATCATCGCGCAAGGTATGGGACCGGCGGTCGGTGCCGCGCTCGCAGCCAAATTGCGCGAGGCGGATAGCGTCGCCGTGTCGTTCATCGGCGAAGGCGCCGCGAATCAGGGCGCATTCCATGAGGCTTTGAATCTCGCAGCGGTGTGGCGCGTCCCGGCGGTTTTCGTTATCGAAGACAATGCGTACGGCATCTCTGTCTCCAAACGAGACTCCACCGCGGTCGAGCGCAACTCCTGGCGAGCGTTGGCCTACGGTATCCCCGGCGTCTTTGTTCCGAACAACGATGTGGATGAAATTTACGCGGTCGCCGAAGAAGCCGTGCGCCGCGCGCGCCGCGGCGGCGGGCCGAGTCTCATCGAGATCGAGACCTGCCGGCTGGAAGGTCACTTCATGGGCGACGCCGAACAATACAGGCCGCAAGGCGAAGTCGATCGTCTCAAAGAAGCGGATCCCATTGTCGAGTATCGACGGCGATTGATCACGGCCGGCGTCACTGCCCGTGAGCTGGACGCAGGCGAAGAGAGCGCCCGGAGTGAAGTGGCAGACGCGCTGGAATTCGCGCGCGCCGCGCCACCACCCAACGTCGAAGAGGCACACGAATATGTCTTCGTCTGAAGCCAACGTTTTAGAGCCATCGATGGCCGTGGCATCGAGGGCCAAGACCGCGCGTCGATTGACGATCGCGCGCGCCATGAGCGAAGCGATCGCGCAGTGTATGGCCGAAGACGCGAGCGTGCTGGTCATCGGCGAAGACATCGCGAAGCTCGGCGGTGTGTTTGGCACGACTCAAGGCTTGCTACAGAAATTCGGCCCCGAGCGCGTGCGCGATACGCCAATCTCCGAGACGGCATTCATCGGGGCAGGTGTCGGTCTCGCCGCCGCGGGAATGCGACCGATCGTCGAGCTCATGTTCGTAGACTTCTTCGGCGTGTGTATGGATGCGATCTATAACCTCGCCGCCAAGCAAAGTTACTTCTCCGGCGGAAACGTCCGTTGCCCGATGGTGTTGATGACTTCCGTCGGCGGCGGCTACGGCGATGCGGGCCAGCACTCGCAGTGTTTGTATGCCACGTTCGCCCACATGCCCGGGCTGAAGGTGGTCGTTCCTTCGAACGCCTATGACGCAAAAGGCCTGCTACGCGCGGCCATCTACGACGACAACCCCGTGGTCTTCATGTTTCACAAAGCCCTGCAAGGCATGGGCTGGCTCGGAACGGTGCCGGGTTCCGTCACGCCCGTGCCGGAAGAGGCTTACACCATTCCGATCGGCGAAGCGGTCGTCATCAAGGAAGGCAGTGATGTGACGCTGGCCGCTTGGGGCCTCGGAGTTCATCAAGCGACCGAAGCCGCAGAAGAGTTATCCGGCGCCGGCGTGAGCGCGGAAGTCTTGGATCTCCGAACGCTTGCGCCTTTAGACCGCAATACGCTGCTGGACTCGGTTGCGCGGACGGGCCGTCTCGTTGTCGTGGACGACGACTATCGAAGCTGCGGCGTCGCGGCGGAAATCATCGCGAGTGTGTGCGAAAGCGCGGATGTGAAGCTGCGCTCGCCTCCGCGGCGAATCACTTTTCCCGATGTGCCGATCCCCTTCGCTCCGGAAATGGAACGCCCTCTTTTGCCGGACGCGCAAAAGATCGTCGATGCCGTGCGAGCGATGCTCGGAACGTAAGGCATCTTTGTGGACGTGACCGTTCCCATCGAGATTCTGCCGGCGGACACGGAAGGCGCGATTTCCGTTTGGCTTTTCAAGAGCGGCGAGGCGGTCGTCGAAGGCGACGTGCTGGCCGAAATCATGAATCAGAAGGCTGCCACCGAATTGGTGGCGTCGGCATCCGGCCGGTTGACGATTCTCGTGCCCGCCGAAACGGCGATCATGGGCGGACAACTCATAGCCCGCATCGACTAAGCCGTCGAACGCCAGAACAGGAGTTAGGGCGCCGTCCCTCGAGCGCGGTCCTGTGCGTGACGTAGCCGGGAAGACTCGGAGCCTGTCCGAGTAAGGGGGGGCCGTCGCCAGGGCGGCTCCATCGAACAGGTTTCGGCGATCGTTTCGCGCGCCTGACGCCTGGGCACCTCTCGCCGTCGGCTACAATGCCGTCATCCCGACGGAGAACAACAATTGACTGAAGCTCAATCCAATCTTCCCGGTCCCAAGGCTAAGAAATCCGTTGCGCTCTCGGGCATCGCCGCGGGCAACACAGCTTTGTGCACCGTGGGCCGTACCGGCAACGATCTCCACTACCGCGGCTATGACATCCTCGAAATCGCGACGACGTGCGAGTTTGAAGAGATCGCGCATCTATTGATTCACGGCAAGCTGCCGAATATTGCCGAGCTCACCGCGTATCGCGCCAAACTCAAGGCGTTGCGCGGCTTGCCCGCGGTGGTGCGCGAATCGCTGGAACAATTGCCCGCCGCATCTCATCCGATGGATGTCATGCGCACCGGCGTATCGGTCTTAGGTTGTGTGTTGCCGGAGAAAGACGACCACAACACCGCCGGCGCTCGCGATATCGCGGATCGGCTCGTTGCCTCCTTGGGTTCGATGCTGACCTATTGGTATCACTACTCGCACTCCGGCCAGCGCATCCACGTCGAGACCGACGATGATTCGGTCGGCGCGCATTTTCTGCACCTGCTGCATCGACGAGCGCCATCGGCTTCGTGGATTCGCGCGATGCACACCTCGCTCATCCTTTATGCCGAGCATGAGTTCAACGCATCCACTTTCGCTGCGCGCGTCATCGCGGGAACCGGCGCGGACCTGTATTCGTGCCTGACGGGCGGCATCGGCGCGCTTCGCGGGCCGAAGCACGGCGGCGCTAACGAAGTGGCGCTGGAGATTCAACAGCGCTACGAAACACCGGACGAGGCAGAGACAGACATTCGCGCTCGCGTGACGAACAAAGAAGTGATCATCGGTTTCGGCCACCCGGTGTACACAGTTTCCGAT
>Ga0307515_10009265_pt1 | contig 19056 bp, 21 predicted proteins | sample 17_EM_MG_FD_194513 | JGI IMG/M metagenome (GOLD analysis project Ga0307515, IMG submission 194513) | Populus trichocarpa ectomycorrhiza microbial communities from riparian zone in the Pacific Northwest, United States - 17_EM | ecosystem: Host-associated > Plants > Roots > Unclassified | place...
TAGGCAGATTTTAGTATAGCGTATTAAGACCAGGCGGATTGGCCATGAGACCTGATTGTAGAAAAGAATGCGGTTCCTTTATCCGCAGTGTCCTCCATGGGCATATTGATTTGGCTAGTCGCGATGGGAGAGACACTGCGACGATAGTCTGAAGAAATGTTTGATTTGTAGATGCGGCGGCTTGTGGTGCAAGTGGGTTAATTTACACCTTCCACCCCATACCTTACACCTTACACCTTACACCTTACACACCTTTTACCTTGCACTTCTAAAAATCGAACACCATATTGGTTTCGGGGTTGGTAACGCGGGTGCTTTTTTTATTGGCCCCCACCTGCGCATGTACGATGCTTATCTGGGAATCATACATTTCGTACAACAGGTTGTTGCTCACTTCTATTTTCTGCACGCTGCTGATATTTTTTACCTGGTAATAACTCCATAACGATGCACCTTCCACTTCATACCCCACAAATTCCAATGCCACGGGCCTGCCATCGATTTTTACAACTAAGTGTTTTCTGACGTAATCGCTCACCAGCTGCTGGGCTTTTTTAGGGTCTTTCGGACTTGTTAGCTCCACTACTGCATTGGATTGTTTTCTAATGGCTTTCTCTGTATCGTCCAGGAAGATTTTACATGAAATTTCCAGTATTTTCTCCTTTGCATTGTGGTTGATTTCGGTAACGCTGATATAAAACGGGTGCAGGAAACCCAGTCCACCCACCAGTAACCACTTATAGAGCATTGCAGCCATTGCTAAATAAAATTTTTCTGCTACAAATCTCTTGATTATTTTCCATGTTTGGTAACGTTTAACGTTAAAAGCTATACAGGTTGTAAGCCCTGAACCAAGTTTATGAATGATTTTAGATTTTACTTTGGGCTGGGAACTGATCATATTCTTACCTGGGAAGCATTGGATCATATTCTTTTTGTGACCGCCCTTTGCTTGCGATATGCCCGTAAAGACTGGAGGAAAGTGGCTGTACTGGTAACAGCTTTTACCATTGGTCATTCTATAACACTTGCACTCAGTGCATTAAACTATGTGCAGGTGCCTGCCAAATGGATAGAATTTTTTATACCCCTTACGATTGCTGTCACCGCTATAAATAATTTTTTACAGAAGCAGGGTGAACAACAAAAAAAATTACCTGTTATCTATTTCTTCGCCTTGTTCTTTGGATTGATCCACGGGCTTGCCTATGCCAGTTCTTTTCTTGACCTGGAAGGAAAAAAAGGTTTGGTAGCGCATTTATTTGCTTTTAACCTGGGCATTGAACTGGCTCAGCTAATAGTTGTGGCCGGCGTATTGTTAGCCAGTTTTATATTTATTGAGTTGTTAAAAATTTCAAGATTAGGGTGGATTCGGGTAGTTTCGCTGATCATACTCGGCGTATCACTTTACATGGCTTTTGAAAGATTTCCATATAAAAAAATAAACAATGATGAGAAAACAGTTTTTACTCCTTCTGACCATTATTGGTGTATGTACACTAATTAATGCACAAAACATCCAGAACAATCCCGGCTCAAACCACGGCAATAAATTTGAACAGCTGGGCACCATACTGCCTACCCCCAATGAATACCGTACTGCCAGCGGCGCACCCGGACCCAAATACTGGCAACAACGCTGCGATTACGATATCAAAGCAGAACTGGATGAGCCCAACTATACATTGACTGGCAGTGAAACGGTTACTTATTTTAATAACTCACCCAATGAGCTTACCTATTTGTGGTTGCAGCTGGATGAAAATGAACACAGCGGTAAAGACAACGCCCATTACCAGGATGAAAACAGGATGCCCCAGGAGATGTCAGACAACAACCTGAGAAAAATGGAGAATGATGTGAATGGCGAAGGTGGCGGCGTAAACCTTTTAAAAGTAACGGGTGAAACTGGTAATAAACTGAAATATACCGTTAACAAAACGATGATGCGGCTTGAACTCCCGGCAGTTTTGAAACCCGGTCAGCAATTTGTTTTTAAGATTGACTGGAACTATAAAATAACAGACCGCCTGGTAATGGGTGGCCGTGGCGGGTATGAACATTTTGCAGAAGATGGCAACGATCTTTTTACCGTTGCCCAATGGTATCCGCGTCTATGCGTATACAGCGATTTCCAGGGCTGGCAAAATCATCAGTTTACGGGCCGTGGCGAATTTGCGCTTACTTTCGGCAACTTTAAAGTACAGATAACTGTTCCCGCAGATCATATTATAGGATCAACCGGCGAATGCCAGAATTACAAACAGGTACTCACCCCCGCCCAATATGCGCGGTGGGAAAAAGCACAAACTGCCAAAGAACCAATAGAAATTGTAACACTGGATGAAGCCAAAGCCAGCGAACTGCAAAAAAGCAAAGCCAAAAAAACCTGGATTTTCAAAGCAGACAATGTGCGTGATTTTGCCTTTGGTTCCTCCCGCAAATTTGTAATGGATGCTTTGCCTGCTTACGTAGAAGGTAAAAAAATAATGTGCATGAGCTACTATGGCAAAGAAGCCTATGGCCTGTACAGAAAATATTCTACCAAGGCCGTGGCTCATACCATAAAAACGTATTCCAGATTTACTATACCCTATCCTTACCCGGTAGCCCAGAGCGTAGAAGCTGCTAACGGTATGGAGTATCCCATGATTTGTTTTAACTATGGCCGTACAGAGAAAGACGGCACCTACAGCGAAGCAACCAAATATGGTATGCTGGGTGTTATCATTCATGAAGTAGGCCATAATTTCTTTCCGATGATCATCAACAGCGATGAAAGACAATGGAGCTGGATGGATGAGGGACTGAATACATTTGTACAATACCTGACCGAAGAAATATTTGATGAAAAATTTCCGTCACGCCGCGGACCGGCATATACGATTACCGATTATATGCAATTGCCCAAAGACCAGCTGGAGCCCATTATGTCTAACAGCGAAAATATTATAGGCTTTGGACCGAATGCATATGCAAAACCGGCTACCGGTTTGAATATACTCCGCGAGACCATCATGGGCCGAGACCTGTTTGACTATGCATTTAAAGAATACGCCCGGCGCTGGGCATTCAAACACCCGGAACCTGCAGATCTTTTCCGTACCCTGGAAGATGCCAGCGGCGAAGACCTGGACTGGTTCTGGAGAGGCTGGTTTTACGGTACAGATGCCTGCGATATCTCTTTAGACTCAGTAAAATATTATAAAGCAGATCTGAATTTTGTGCCGACAAAAAATGCAAAAGATACTGTTGAACGCCGCTCTGTTGCAGCGCCCGGTGGCAGTACCTACGAGGATATTTCAAAAGTGAGGAACCGCAACGACAAGAACATCAAATTTGAAACCGACGCCGATACCACCCTCCGCGATTTTTACTGGAGATACAACCGCAGTCTTGAAAAACTTGATACTGCATCTTTTGCCGTGCCTGTGAAAGCCAGTGCCGAACCCATGGACAATGCCATGAAACAGAAACTGGCTGGCAAGAATTTCTATGAACTTGTTTTCAGCAATAAAGGTGGTTTGATTATGCCCATTATTCTGGAATGGACCTATGCAGACGGCACCACCGAAATTGAGAAGATACCCGCCCAGATCTGGAGAAAGAATGAAGGTAAAGTGGTAAAAACTTTTATGAAAGACAAAAAGGTCACTAAGGTACAGCTGGATCCCATGCGGGAAACTGCCGATATCAATACCTCCAACAACAGCTGGCCCACCATTGCAGAACAACCCAGCAAATTCCAGGCTTTTAAAATAAAACAGGCTGGTTTGCGTGCCACCAATAATTCCAGCAACCCTATGCAAAAATCCGTTGAGCAAAAAGATAAAAAGAAAGCTTACTAATTTGTAACTGAAGACAGTATAATAAAAAGCCGCCCCTTCCAGGCGGCTTTTTATTGCCTGCCGGTCAAATCATAAAAAAATAAAAGACGAAAAACTTGCAATAAGTAAAACTGCATATTACATTTATAGCGCCATCCGGCTTTATTTTCCAATTCTCTTCACGAATCACCCTCCTCCCCTTTAAGATTAGGAAACAATTTATTGCAGAAGTTGCCCGCACATGCCTGTTTACGCTATTCATGCTGCCGTGCATATCCACTACCTGTTTGAACCACTCCGGTTATATTCCAAACAATGCTTTAATAAGGGAATTCATGAGAAAAATTTTTACACTATTTTTCACAATGGCACTGACTGCTGTGGCATTTTTAAACGTGGCCGCGCAACGGGTTGGTTCGTTGCCCGTTGTGCTGGTTGCATTCAGTGCTGAGATAACTTCAACTAACACCATCGCTATTTCATGGACAACCCAGCAACAGATTAACACCGATTGTTTTGATATTGAAAAAAGCAATGACGGCATCAGCTGGCAACGCATGGCAAGGGTGCCATGCACCGGCAATTCTGCCAAACCGGTTACTTACCATTTTACCGATGCATTTCCAATAAAAGGTTCCAATTATTACAGGATATGCATGCGCGACCGGGATGGCGCCTTTGGTTACACCATTACGAAAAATGCACGGGTGATCAACGGCAGAAATACGGTAATATACCCCAATCCAACGTCGGAATCCGTCAATATTTTACTGGGTGAGATGCCCTATGCCGACTGGAACCTGTCGCTTGTAAATAGCCTGGGCCAGGTAATATTGCAAAGAAGATTCAGCAGAACAACTACTACAATAACATTGCCGGTTGCAGTATATAAAAACGGTTATTATTCCCTGGATATAACAGACGGACATTCCAGGCATAGCAATAAATTAATGATAAACCACAATTAAGCTATCTCTTGAAAAAATCGAAGCCGTACCTGAAACAGGTACGGCTTCGTCTATATAAATTTTCACTGCTCAATTGCAACCCAGTAGTTCACACAATTTTTCTTTCAGAGCCGGGCCCCGTAAATTTTTTGCAACAATTTTTCCGGAAGGATCAATCAGGAAATTCTGTGGTATTGATTGTATATGGTATTTCAGCGCTGCATCATTACTCCAGAATTTGAGATCGCTTACATGCGTCCAGGCAAGTTTATCATCATTGATTGCCTTTAACCATGGGTCTTTTGCTTTGTCGAGCGAAACGCCCAGTACGGTAAAATTTTTTTCTTTAAACTGCATATAGGTGTTCACCACGTTGGGGTTTTCCATACGGCACGGGCCGCACCAGCTTGCCCAAAAATCGACCAGCACATATTTACCTTTGAAAGATGAAAGTGAAACCTGCTTACCATTCACATCTGTCTGCGTAAACTCGATGGCGTCTGACCCGATAGCCCCAATTTTTGTATCATCAATCATCTGCCGCACGTATTTGCCGTAGTAATTGGTCTGAACTGTGGCGTCCAGTCTATTAAATCTTTTTTCCAGTACTGCTATGTCATCAGAAAGCTGTACCGAAATAATCAACAAAAAAGAACTTACCGGTGATGCGGGGTGATTTTGTAAAAAGATCTCTATTTTTTCCTGTATGGAAGTAAAAGTTTTTGCGGCAGCCAGCTGCAGTGTATCGGTGGTGCCTTCGGCTTTCATCCGCTGCGATATCTTTGAATACCTGTCGAACAAAGGGTTAAAAACTTCCTGGAATACCTGGAAATCTGCCTGTGCCGGCGAACCTGTAATGGCCAGCTTTTGCAAATCATTGATATCTCCGTTGACGGTAATCTTGTTATTGTCGAGGAAAATGATGGTCCTTTTTTTAGCATCGTCAAAAACAAGGCTTAACAAAAGCGGTTCGCGAAGGCTTCCCTTTAACTCAAATGCGCCATGCTGCACGGTGCCTTTGGCAATGGTATCCTTAGGGTCATTGGCATCAGCCAGGTAAACCAGCGATTTTTCTTTGAGGCCCGCTATTTTCCCGTTGATTAACAACTGTTTCTGAGCAAATACCGATATCGGCAGGCAACAAAAAATGAATAGAAATAGTCTCATATCACTTTGAATGTCTTTTTGTTAAAACGCTGATTACGTCCTGCAAATTATGTCCTTTGGCGTTAAGCAAAAGCAAATAATGAAAAAGCAAATCAGCGGCTTCGTCCATGAACAACTGGTCATTGTTGTCTTTTGCTTCAATTACCAGTTCCACTGCTTCCTCCCCTACTTTCTGTGCAATCTTGTTGATTCCTTTGGCAAATAGCTTTCGCACATAGGAACTATCGTCACCACTGGCTTTGCGCAGCCGGATGATATCCTCGAGGTAAAACAAGAAATTATCGCTGTGGTTGCGTTCACTCCAGCAGGTATCCGCACCTGTATGGCAGGTTGGTCCCATGGGCTCTGCTTTTATAAGCAGCGTGTCATCATCACAATCGCTCAGTACTTGTTTTACCATTAAAAAATGGCCGCTTTCCTCGCCTTTTGTCCATAAGCGGTTTTTACTCCGGCTAAAAAAAGTAACTCTTCCTTCTGCCATTGTCTTGCCCAGGGCTGCTTCATTCATAAACCCCAGCATTAAAACCTTATTGGTTTTATAATCCTGTATTATTGCCGGCGCCAGGCCATCACTGTATTTCTTGAAATCAATTTTCATACCTTTTACTCCGCGGAGTGTATTTTTTTTGTTAGTGCAGTTGCCTAATATAATCTCACGGCAATCTGCTGTTGCTGCAAATATCCTTTTAATTCCGGAATGGCTATTTCCTTAAAATGAAAAATACTGGCTGCCAGCGCGGCATCTGCCTGTCCTTCCTCAAATACCGTCTTGAAATGCTGCATGGTACCGCCACCGCCGCTGGCAATCACCGGCACCGGCAACGATGATGAAAGTTTGCTGGTAATATCAATGGCAAAGCCCTGTTTGGTACCATCGTGGTTCATGGAAGTCAGTAATATTTCACCCGCTCCGGCGTCTACACCCTGCTTTGCCCATTCAAAACAGGTCTGCCCTGTTTTAAGCCTGCCCCCATTCAGATAAACATACCACTCTCCATCAGCTTCCTGTTTGGTATCAATGGCCAGTACCACACACTGGCTGCCAAATTCTTTTGCCAGTTCTTTGATAAGCTGCGGCCGTTTAAAAGCAGATGTGTTTACGGAAATTTTATCTGCCCCGTTCTGTAGCAGCACGCTTACATCATCTACGCTGCTGATACCACCACCTACTGTAAAAGGAATATTGATATGATGCGCTATCCTGTTTACCAATTCACTTAACGTCTTTCTTTTTTCTACAGTTGCAGTGATATCAAGAAATACCAGTTCATCTGCTCCCTGTTTTGCATATAGTGCACCCAGCTCTACGGGGTCGCCCGCATCGCGGATGTTTTCAAAGTTAATGCCCTTAACGGTGCGGCCATCTTTTATATCAAGGCATGGTATGATTCGTTTTGTAAGCACATTGACGGTATTGAGATGAAAGAATAAAGTATTGCAACGTGTTGTATGCCGTGTACAAATACTTTTATAATGCTACAACTTTACCAGGTTTTTTAAGCTGATATGTCCTTCATAGATGGCCTTGCCAACAATAGCGCCCCTGCAACCAATGGCCTGAAGTGCTTCCAGGTCTTTCATGGAACTCACGCCACCACTGGCAATAAAGTGCAGCGAAGGAAATTCACTGATGATATTTTTATACAGATCAGTAGCGGGCCCTTCCAGTTTGCCGTCTTTACTGACATCTGTACAAAAAATTTGTTTTACCCCGTGATCTATGTATTTCCTGATGAAATCATAGACCCATATACCGGTTGTTTCCAACCATCCGCCCACCGCAATCCGCTCATCTTTTACATCTGCGCCCAGCAAAAATTTGTCAGCCCCAAAAAACGACAACCATTGTACAAAGGTGGTCTCATCTTTTACCGCCAGGCTTCCGATGGTTGCATATCTGGCACCTGCCTCAAACACAATTTTTACATCATTTTCCTTTTTTATGCCGCCGCCAAAATCAATTACAAGCGATGTTTTACCGGCAATAGCTTCGAGCACTTTCCAGTTTTTTACGGCACCGGCTTTGGCCCCGTCCAGGTCTACCAGGTGAAGACGCTGTAATCCTGCTGCTTCAAATGCTTTGGCCACCTCCAGCGGATGTTCGTTGTAAATTTTTTTTTGTTCGTAATCACCCTGCGTAAGCCTTACGCATTTACCATCTATGATATCAATGGCGGGTATTATCTGCATACTGCCATTCCATGCAGTAGTATCCCCGGTTTTATTGCTTTGATTCAATCCGTTGTTCATGTACATGTTTCTTTGACTATAAATCAAGTATAAAATTCTTTAAAATCCGTTCACCGTTTGCAGCTGATTTTTCCGGATGGAATTGCACACCATAAAAATTATTTTTATGCAATGCCGCGCTGTATGGCAATATATAGCTGGCTGTTGCAATGGTATGTTCTCCCAGCGCAGCGTAGTAGCCATGTACAAAATAGCAATAATTGTTTTCCTTCAGGCCGTTGAACAAACCTGTTTTCAAATCATAAATATTGTTCCAGCCAATTTGCGGCACTTTAAGCACTGACTGACCGGTGGCGGGCGGAGATACAAAATGTTTTACCTGTTCATCGAATATACCCAGGCAACCGGTATCATTTTCTTCCGAATACCTGCACATCAGCTGCATACCAAGACAGATACCCAGTACCGGCTGGCGGAGCTGTTGTATAACAACATCCAGCCGGCGTTCTTTCAGGTAATTCATGGCCGTACTGGCTTCGCCTACACCGGGAAAAATAACCTTGTCTGCTTTCTGAATCAGTTCCACATCGTCTGTCACGGTTGCCTGCATGCCTATTCTCTCCAGTGCATACAACACCGACTGAATATTACCCGCATTGTATTTTATGATTACAAGATCCATATTGTGTTTGGCATTAGCGGGTGTCAGGAAATAATATTTTTTATAAATGCAGCTGTTGTTGCAGTAATATCGCTGGTATTTTCCAGTGCTTTGATATAGGCGGTTCCAATAATAGCGCCGTTGGCATGCTGGCAGGCCGCTTCAAAAGTTGATTTGTCCTTTATGCCAAACCCCACCAGTACCGGATTTTTAAGCTGGTAATCTTTAAGTTTTTCCAGATAGGCACTGACACTGGTCATATTTTTATCGCTGCCGGTGGTGGAGGAAGACGAAACTGCATAGAGAAAACCGGTACTTAGCTGGTCCAGCTTTTTTATTCTTTCCGCTGATGTTTCGGGCGTTACCAGGAACACAAAATCCAGCCCGTAGCGCTGCATAATGGGACCGTATTCTGTTTCAAATTCATGTTCCGGCAGATCGGGTAATATTAAACCGTCTATCGGCAATGCCGCCGCATGCTGGCAAAATTTTTCAAATCCATACTGCAATATGGGGTTCATGTACCCCATCAATATAACAGGAACGTATACCTGTTTTCTGAAATCCTGCAATTGGGCAAACAATTTTTCAATGGTCATTCCATTGGCAAGCGCAATGCTGCTGCTGTACTGAATAACCGGACCGTCTGCCAGCGGATCGCTGTAGGGCATACCCAGCTCTATGATATCTGCGCCATTATCCTGCAGGGCTTTCATTACTTCCAGGGTGGAATTCAGCTGTGGATAGCCTGCCGTGCAGTAGACGTTTAAAATATTTTTTTTCTTTTGCTGAAACAATGCGTTTATTCTGTTCATAATCCTGTTTTCCGCACTCCTGGCGGACTGTATTTTTATGCCTGGTACTTATTCGTTTAAAAATCCGGGTGTTTCCATTTCTTTCATATAGGCTGCCATGTCTTTGTCGCCCCTTCCGCTTAAACAAACAATTATCAGGTCATTCGGTTTAGCACCTATTTCACGAAGGGCCGATAATGCATGTGCTGATTCGAGCGCCGGAATTATTCCTTCTGTCCGGGCCAGGTGAAAAGCGGCTTTTAGTGCTTCGTCATCAGTGGCACTTAAAAAACTTGCCCTTCCGGTCTCAAAAAGATGTGCGTGCATTGGGCCGATACCAGGGTAATCAAGTCCTGCAGAAATACTGTGTGGTTCGGTTACCTGTCCATCGGCGGTTTGCATCACCAGGCTTTTACTGCCATGCAATACACCTGGTTTGCCCAACTGTGTAGTAGCCGCACTCATGCCGCTGTTGATGCCCTGTCCGGCCGCTTCCACGGCAACCAGCCGTACGCCCGGCTCTTCCAGAAAATGATAAAAGGCGCCGGCCGCATTGCTTCCACCACCTACGCATGCAAGCACGTGGGTAGGCAATTCGCTGCCGGTGGTTTCTTTAAGCTGCCAGCGAATTTCTTCGCTGATTACGCTTTGAAAACGAGCAACCATATCCGGATAAGGGTGCGGCCCTACCACGCTTCCTATAATATAATGTGTATCGTTGGGATTATTTATCCAGTCCCGTATGGCTTCATTGGTAGCATCTTTCAATGTCTTGCTGCCGCTGACTGCCGGTATTACAGTAGCCCCCAGCATTTTCATCCTGGCCACATTGGGTGCCTGCCGTTCAATGTCTTTTTCGCCCATATATACAATGCACTCCATTCCTTTTAGTGCGCAAACGGTAGCGGTGGCTACACCATGCTGGCCCGCGCCTGTTTCTGCAATGATCCTTTTTTTGCCGAGGCGTTGTGCAAGCAGTATTTGCCCAATGGTATTGTTGATCTTATGGGCTCCTGTATGACAAAGATCTTCTCTCTTTAAATAAATCCGGGTATTGAATTCTTTGCTTAAGCGGGCGGCGAGGTACAATGGTGTGGGCCTTCCCACATAATCTTTCAGCAATGCACGAAAGGCGGACTGAAATTCCGGGTCGTACATAATCTGCAGGTAACGGCTTTTTAGTTCCTCCACGTTGCGGTGCAGCATTTCCGGAATAAAAGCCCCTCCAAAATTACCATAGTACCCATATATATTGGGTTGCTGGTAAGTTCCTTTGTATTGCCCTGATGGTATGGTTCTGTTAATCATTGTTCATTTTTTTAAATGTCTGCTGTACTTCGTGTCTGCTGTACGTTGTGTCTGCTGTACGAAGTCTCCAGACTTCGTACTTTTATGTTCTTCCGGGTCTCTGACCCGCCATCACAATAATTCGATCTCTAATAACCCACCCAATCCGGCATAATTTGATGCACTGGAATAACGATAGTCTTTAGCTTCAGAAACAATTCCCGCCCTTACAGGGTTATCATGTGTATAGAACAATTTGGTATCCGTAAAAGGCTTGTCTATACATTGTTCCGGATGGTTATTATTGGTCCATATCTGGTAATTATCATTCTTGCTATGCCTGCTGGCATAATATTTAAATTGATGCAACATCCATAATCTTCTGCTTTCAACATTGCTTTCAATAATCTTTATCATTTGATGGTGCGTGATTTTTTTGAAATCACGAATGATGTCACTCAGGTGATAACCTTTGGCAGCCCTTGCAATCAAATGCACGTGATTGCTCATAACAACATACGCGTTTATCACTAACCCTTTTTTTCTTTCTGACAATGTTTAAACGACTCTATCAGTATGTCTTTATACAATCGTCGCGTAAATAAATCTATCCAGCCACAAACCGTAAATGTCAGAAAATGTGTTGCATTCTGATCTTTGATAGTATACCCTGGTCTGAAATGAATATCTTCCATAGAATTGGTTTTAAAGCCTAAGGTTTTAAAGAACATAATGAATACGAAGTCTGGAGACTTCGTATAGCGGCGATCCGTTTCGTACCTGTCAAAAAATCTGTTGTACGAAATCTTCAGACTTCGTACACTCTATGTTCTTCCGGGTCTCTGACCCGCCATTTGCATTTGCCTTATCAAAGAATCAATTGCAAAAATTTTAAGTCGAGCCACCTGTTGAATTTCCAGCCTACCTGTTTAAAATGTGCCACTTCTTCAAAACCGAAATGCCGGTGCAATTGTATGCTTGCTTCATTGCCTGCATCTATTCCTGCAAGAACGGTATGCATACCCATTTGCCTTGCTGCATCTATCAGCGGTGGCATCAATAATTTACCTGTTCCTTTGCCCCTTGCAGCCGCCGCCACATAAATAGAATTTTCAACCGAATACTGGTAAGCAGCCCAGGACCTGAACGGACCAATGGAACTCAGCCCCAATACCTGTCCGTTTTCTTCTGCCACAAACACCGGAAAACCCTGTTCCTGTTTTGTTTTGAACCAGGCTGCGCGCATAGCGGGTGTATGCGGCTCATAATCATACACCGCCGTTGTATGCTCAATTACTTCATTGTAAATATCCAGGATGGCGGGTAAATCTTTTTCTGCAGCGTGGCGAACATCGATCATAACTAAACATTTCCGGTTTCGGTATTTTTATGAAAGGCATAATTTAAAAAACATATTATCTACCTGCATCACCGGAAAACTAGCGGGCAGTGATTGTTTTTCTACATGCACAAATCCGTTTTTCAGATAAAATTTTTGTGCTGCCACCAGCTTGTCGAAAGTGCCCAGGTATATTTCATTTATTTCTTTGTTTCTGCACCATTTAATGACATGATCCAACAATGCCTGGCCGGTACCTTTTTCTTTGCCGCGGTGTGCAGCATGTACAAACATTTTCCGCAATGCAGATTGTCCGTTTCCAATATCAATCAATGCTATGCTGCCTGCAAGTTTTCCATTCTCTGTTGCTATCCAGAAATTGCCTTTGCCTTTACAATAAAAATTCTCCACATCCAGCAAATCCGGCTGGTCAGCAATGGTAACAGGCACTGAAAATTCATTCTGCTGTATATCTAAAATAAGATCTATCACCGCCTGCGCGAATTCTTTCCGGTATACTTCAATCTCCATATTTATTTTTTCAATGCCAGTTTAAACTGCAATATCCTGGCCATGTCTTTAATGCCTGGTTCTTTTTCGAACCTGCTGTTGATGTCTACCCCATAAAAATCAGGGTGTTTGATGGCTTTTAATTTCACTGCATCTTCCAATTCTATACCCCCACTTAAAAAAAATGGCTTTTCAATCTTGCTTTTACTTAATTTTTTCCAGTCGAATTTTTTACCGGTGCCTCCTTTAACACCGTTTACAGCGGTATCGAAGAGGTAATAATCACATACTTCATCATAGTCTGCTATCACTTCATCAATATTATCGGCTTCGCCAATGCTGAATACTTTGATAACTTCTGTATGCTCCGATAAGCTTTCGCAATCATAAGGCGTTTCATTGCCGTGCAGCTGCACCACATCCAGCGCATAGTCATCAATAGCCTGCATCACTTCATCAACATCTGCATCTACAAATACACCCACTTTTTTCAGATCGAGATCGGAGCCCTGCAAGTCTTTTTTCGATATTTTATCGCCTATATACCTGGGTGATCCTTTATAAAAGATCAGACCGGCAAAGTCGATGTCCATACCGTCCAACTGCTGCAATTGTTTTAACTGGGTAATACCGCACACCTTTATATTCATACCTTATTCTTTAAAAATTATCAGGGGTTTAACTTTTTTATTTTAATGATTGTTTTGTTACTGATCTTTCAGATTACCTGCAAACAAACGAACCTTGTCCAGCTCTTTTATTCCCGGCGCGAGCTCAAATTTGCTGTTGATGTCTATGGCAAACAATGCTTTTGCAACGGGTTCGGCTGTAAAAGCTTTTAATTTTTCTTCGTCGCCGGGTTCAATACCTCCACTCAGAAAAAATGGTTTTCCTATTGTTTGTCCCTGCAGCATATTCCAGTCGAACTTCTTGCCTGTGCCTCCATAACCTGCGCCCATAGTATCAAACATAAACATATCGCATACATCCATAAACGGCCGTATCATCCATTGAACGCTGTCATTGTCGCTCAGGCGGAAAGCTTTTACCACCGATACATAATCCGCAATTTTTTCACAATATTTAGGGCTTTCGTCTCCATGCAGCTGAACCATGTGCAACCGGCATTCATCTACCATATGCAGCACTTCTTCTACCGCTGCGTTCACAAATACGCCCACTTTATTGATATTGTTTTCTTTCCTGATTTGGGTGGTTGTCATATGTTTAAAAACATATCGCGGGCTTTTCGGATAAAAAATAAATCCCGCAAACGTAACACCCAAATCTGCCAGCTTATCCACCTGCTCAATTTGTGTCATGCCGCATACTTTTATTCTCATGCAATGAAGAATTTTAAGGTTAAGCGTATCCGGCGCGCAATCGGTTTGCCCTGTTGTACAGTCCTGCGGTCAGACAGGCCTGAAGGGCGTATTTAGTTCCTGCACAAATCTCGCAAAAGCTTCTCCAGGATCCGCTTCTTTCATAAAATTTTCTCCCACCAGGAAGCCTTTAAAGCCATTTTCCCTGAACAGGCTGATGGTAGCGGGTGATCCGATACCGCTTTCTGCAATTTTAATCTTTTCTGCGGGTATGCGGGCGGCCATTTGCAGGCTGTGCTGAATGTTAACCTCAAATGTTTTCAGGTTGCGGTTGTTGATGCCTATGATTTCTGTTTCATCGCAGATATGCCCCAGTTCTTCTTCAGCATGCAGTTCCAGCAAAACTTCCAGGCCCAGTGCCCGGGCAAATACAGCCAGTTGTTTTACTTCCTGCGGCGTTAAACATGCGGCAATCAGTAAAATAACATCTGCTCCCATGGCTTTGGCTTCTGTTACCTGGTATTCGTCTATCATGAAATCTTTCCGGAGAATAGGAATATTATTTATCCTCGCTTTTACCAGGTCGCCGGTACTGCCGCCAAAGAAAACTTCATCGGTTAGTACAGATAAACACGATGCCCCGTTATTGGTGTAAGCTGTTGTAACAGCGGTTACATCGGCATCTCCGTTGATGATTCCCTTCGAGGGTGATTTGCGTTTAAACTCTGCAATAATTCCATTCCTGCTATCATCCAGCAGGAAGCTTTTCAGAGAAAGCGTTTTTCTTGAAAAGAAATTACTTTTTTCCAAATCACTTACGGGCACCATCTTTTTGCGATGCGCCACTTCTGCGTGTTTGTGTTCAATTATGGTATCAAGAATAGTCATTCCAAGTATATTGCGCCGGTTCAACGGCAAAATTAAATTAAACCTAATCCCGGAGTGATCAAACAATCAACTGATCAACCAATTAAACCTCACCCCTGCCCCTCTCCAAAAGAGAGGGGTGTCTCCGGAAAAATAACCTGACATTCAGTAAAGAACTTCGTTTATCAATTAACCGATCACCAATCAACTGATCAACCAATCAACTAACCCTGCATCGCAATTAATTTCTTCAACGCATTATTCGCATTGCCGGTTTCCAGGCTTTCCACGGCCGATGCATAAGCATCATTGTACGTGGTATAATTGCCGGTGCAGTGCAAGGCCATGGCCGCATTGGCCAGTACCACTGCATTCTGGGCCCAGCTTCCGTCTCCTTTTAAAATTTTTGAAAACAATTTAGCCGATTCCTCCACGGTATTGCCACCAAAGATATCGGCAGCCTGCACGGAACGTTTACCGAGTTGCTGAGGGGTCATTATCTGTTCTCCTTTATTGGTGATCACTTTGGTATCATTGGTCAAAGAAATTTCGTCGTATCCGTCCAGCGCATGAATGATGGTAAATGCCTTGCCTGTTTGCTGCAACAGATAGTTATAGATGCGTGCCATTTCAAGGTTGTACACGCCCACCAGCTGAAACTGTGGAAATGCTGGATTGACCATTGGCCCCAACATATTAAAAAAGGTGCGGATGCCGAGGTTTTTACGGATGGGCCCCACTGCTTTTAATGCCGGGTGAAACAACGGCGCATGCAGGAAACAAATATTGGCGGCCTCCACTTCTTTTCTCAACGCTGCCGTATCATTTTTAAATGTATAACCCAGTTGCTCCATTACATTGCTGGCACCGCTTACCGATGTGGCGCCATAGTTTCCGTGTTTGGTTACTTTCTGACCGGTGCCGGCAACAATAAAACAAGCCAGTGTTGAAATATTAAACGTGTTTTTTCCATCGCCGCCGGTACCTACAATGTCAATAGTAGCAAACCCGTTCATATCTACAGGCACACAAAGCTCCAGCAACGCATCCCTGAAACCCTGCAGCTCTTCAATGGTAATACTGCGCATAAGGTATACCGTCATAAAAGCAGTTACTTCATGTTCGTTGTATACCGACTTGCTGATATTCAGCAGCACTTCCTTTGCCGTTTGGCGGCTCAGCGTTTTGTGTTCAAATAAATATTGTAAAATCTTTTTCATATCCTTTCATTCCTGAAGCGGAATTTTTAATCTTTATAAATAGTATTCAACCCGTTTTTAGCGAACTGGCATGTTCAACCAGTTCCGCATAATTTTTTCTCCCATTGGCGTAAGTACACTTTCCGGGTGGAACTGCACACCCTGTACATCGTATTTTTTGTGCTGCAGGGCCATGATCAAATTGTTTTCATCGCGGGCAGTTATTTCCAGGTCTGCCGGAAAGTTTTTTTCTGCCACTATCCATGAGTGATACCTGCCCACATCAAATGTATCGGGCAACCCTTTAAACAACGGGCTTCCTGCACCCGGGCCTTCCCTTTTAATATTTACCGGCAATGCCACCCCATGGTATACGGTACTAAGGTTTACCAGTTCACCCCCGAAGGCCTGACCGATGGCCTGGTGCCCCAGACATACTCCCAATATTGATTTTGAAGCAGCATATTCTTTTATCAGCGGCAACAGCAATCCCGCTTCCTGCGGAATACCCGGTCCGGGCGATAGAATAATCTTGTCGTACGCTTTTACTGCTTCCAGCGGCAACTTATCGTTGCGGTGCACTTCCACTTTCTGGTGCAGTATTTTTTCTACCAGGTGCACCAGGTTATAGGTAAATGAATCGTAGTTATCGAACACCAATATCTTCATAGATCATTTTTTATCGTTGCCCCGTTGTTGACTGCAAGTGGTAAGTGGCTGGTGGCAAGGGGCTTTTACTTAGCAAATGCTCACTCGCCACTCCCTACTTACCACTAGTTCTGTTTAAATACTTTCTGCAAAAACGATTGCTTTTTTTAATGCGCCCAGTTTATTGTTTACTTCCTGTAATTCACTTTCCGGCTTGCTGGCAGCTACCACACCTGCTCCTGCCTGGTAGATCAATGTGTTTTGCCTGCTTAAGAAAGTGCGGATCATAATAGCATGGTTGCAGCTGCCATCAAAACCCATAAAACCAATGCCACCTCCGTAGCTGCTTCTTGCAGTTGGTTCAAATTCGTCTATCAGCTGCATGGCTTTAATTTTTGGAGCTCCGCTGAGTGTTCCTGCAGGAAATGTTTTGGCCAGCAATTCAAACGGATTGGTTCCGGGCCGCACATGACCGGTTACTTCGCTTACCAGGTGTATAACATGACTGAAATATTGTACTTCGCGGTAGTGTTCCACTTTTACATCGTCGCAAAGGCGGCTTAAATCATTTCTTGCCAGGTCTACAAGCATTACATGCTCGGCATTTTCCTTTGCATCCGTTAAAAGGCGGGCTGCTTCCTGTTTGTCTGTTTCATCGTCACCCGTTCTTTTGAAGGTACCTGCAATGGGATGTACAATGGCTTTTCCATTTTTTATGATCATCTGCGCTTCCGGAGATGAACCCATTAATTTATAATCGCCATAATCAAAAAAGAAAAGGTAGGGCGATGGATTGATGCTGCGCAGTGCGCGGTAGACGTTCAGTTCATCGCCTGTAAATGGCTGCTCAAAACGACGGCTGAGCACAATCTGGAATACATCTCCGCGGTAGCAGCCGGCGATTCCTTTTTTTACCATTTCCATATATGCTTCATCGGTCATATTGCTGCTTTCTGCACCGGCCGTTTTAAAAGGATATACGGGTACATCCTTGCTTTTGATAAGGCTTTCTACCAGTACCAGCTCCGATTCAATACCGGCTATGATATTCTCGCAGATATACAGTTCATCTTTATAATGATTGATGGCTATAACGTACTGGTACAGCCGGTAACGCATCAGGGGTATACCAGCCGGCGCTGCGGTGGCTTTGCCGTTACTGCGTTCCCGGAATTGTACGGTATCAAAAAATTGTACCGCGTCAAAACTGGTGTACCCATACAGGCCCTGCGCGCAGGCTGCATCTTTGCCGGCGTTGTTGAGTTCAAATCGCTTCATAAAATCCCAGAGCAAACCCGGAACTTCATCAGTGCTGCCGATACTTATGCGTTCGGGTTCCTGGCCGGGCAGTTTGCATTCGATGCTGCTGGTGGAAGTAATTTCAATACCGGCAATGGCGTTGATGCCTATAAATGAAAAACTGTTGTCGGCAACATGGTTATCGGTGCTTTCCAGTAATACGGTATCCCGGAAGCGGTCGCGCAGGCGCAGGTAAATTCCAACCGGTGTAAACACATCGGCCAGCATCTTCTTACAGGTGGTTTCTATTTTTATTTTTTTCATAACCCTGTTATTCTGTTGAACGGATTTTTTTATGATAACATTTACCAGGTGATTTTTTTCGGGCTCCTGCTGTTCCCCAATGAGTAAGGGGTACAAAAAAGCCCCGAATACATCGGGGCCTAAGTATAGTATATTGCTCATTGATTATAGCATTACCAGCCCCTGTTGAGGTTTGTATGCCACCACCACTGAATATTTTGAATGCTTTTTATCACTGCAGTGCAAATATGGGTGAGAAAGTTTAATTGTGCAAATATTTTTTGGGGGGAGGCTTGGTGTGTTGGGTGTTGGGTGTTGGGTGTTATGTGATGTTTGGGGGCATGAAGTTGAAGGCGAGGGAAGGTAAAGGGTGTAAGGTATAGGGTGTATGGAAAAAATCAGACGGAGCGTGTAAACCGCGCCCTAACCCTAAACCCTACACCTTCCGCCTCTCACCTTCCTCCTTTTTGACTTTTGACTTTTGAATTTTGATTTTTAACCTTTTCCAAGCAAAAGGACATACCACTTACAACTTAAAACTTACAACTTTTCTTTGGTGTTTTCACCAACAAGTCGAAGCATGAGAAACCCCCAATGTTTTGAGTACGTACATAACTGCCATTAACCGCGCCGGGAGCCGGAAGAGTTATAGGAACCGATACTCAATATCAATTGTATGTTGATTACAGCTGAAGTTTCCCGCCCTTGTTGGTGTTTTCACCAACAAGTCGAAGCATGAGAAACCCCCAATGTTTT
>Ga0307515_10009266_pt1 | contig 19054 bp, 15 predicted proteins | sample 17_EM_MG_FD_194513 | JGI IMG/M metagenome (GOLD analysis project Ga0307515, IMG submission 194513) | Populus trichocarpa ectomycorrhiza microbial communities from riparian zone in the Pacific Northwest, United States - 17_EM | ecosystem: Host-associated > Plants > Roots > Unclassified | place...
CCTAAACTTTATAAAAATTACAGTTCGGTCCCTGGTTCGTTCTAGACAGAATTAAGGATGGTTTATGGGTGAAATTTCAGTATGGTTATGTATTTACAGTTTGGTCCAGTTTTGGTAAAATTATGTTTTGGTCCCTGTTTTGGATAATTGTCGTTTTAGTCCATAAACCTAGGAGACTAAGCCTGGTTTTCTTTTATGTATTGGAATCTTTTATTTGTGTTGTTTTGAGTTGCTTTTGAGTATATTTCATATATTAATTGTAGGTTCTCCTAACGATCCTCAATAGATTTTTCGAGTCTTTCATCTGATATTCTTTTTAATCTATATTCTTCCGGGTGAGTAGGATAATCTTTAATATGCATATATTATAAATAAATATGTATGTTGATTATACAATGAGTACTAGTTAATTTCTTGAATACTTATACATGTTGCTTTATTTTCCGAGTACTCATTTATTCTTAAATTTACACTCGCAATTTGTCAAACTAAATTCTATTTGATATGATATACGTTTCTTTGATGATTCTGTGAATATCTATTATGCCTTGATATGGGACTTGTTAGTAACTCCATGCTAATAGAGAGTAGTTAGCCTGTGTGCACATAGTATTATGTATACCTAGCTGGTGAGAGAGGCATCAGCCTGTGGCGACTGATCATCCCACAATGGTCACCTTCGGCTGTCATCTGGTCACCTTTGTGTGTCATCTGGTCACCTTCGGGTGTCATCTGATCTCTGACATGTATTCCACTACGTTATGATAATATGTTTAGTATGTATATGTATATGTATATCAAGATAAATCATCTTGCAAACTATTAATATCTAAAATGTATATTAAATATTATTCCCTCACTGAGTTGATTGAACTCACCCCTCATTCTTAATATTATTTCATGTTCTTAGTTTCTGATAGCAATTGGACTTTGTTGAGTGTTCATGCTTTTTCAGTTTTGGTCGGTATGCCTTGCTTGTTTTGCGAGGCTTTCCTTTTAGTTTTGATTTGATGTCTTAGACGCTCCACTATTACCTTATTTTAATTAAGTTTAGATTTTGACAATGTAATGAGTATTATGGATTATTGTTTTTGTTTTAATTACTGATAAGGAGTTTTAAACTATCTTTTGGTTTCATCAGTTTTGAATAATATAATATTTCTGAAGATTATGAAATGCTGTGTATTTTTGAATAAATTGTTCTTTTGATATGTCTGTTTTGAGGCTTAACGTAGGTGGGGTGTCCTTTCGACACCGCTCTTGCGTTGCCGGTCATGGACTCGGGATTCGGGTCGTGACAGATTGAATGTCTCTAGCAGAAAATTGTATCCTGAACTGTCCCATGTTCACACTTTATAGAATCAAAAGTGCACAGATGTATCTGTGTTGGCTTGTTTTACTGGATTCAGCTGTCTGAGTCATTGCATGTTTTCCTCTCTTTCAAAACTTTCACCAAATCTAGCAAGCACCATCTCATATCCAGCTCACTGATCTTTCTACAAATTTTACCACTTTGTAAAATCTTGAAAGTCATTAACAAATTGTTTTTTAATAGAAGAATATCTTAAAGTCTACATGAAACTTGAGCCTCGGTTGACAAATTGCAATAACCAAACTAAGAAGTTAAGTAAGCTTGACCAATTCCTTTTCAAATATAACAAATCATTTCTCATGCAAAAAACTTTTTGGTTTGATAATACGTGGGGTTAACCCCCATTTTAGTTGATTTTGAGAGGGTGGGAGAGGAGGAAGTTGAGGGAACTGTCCTGATATTGGCCCCATTATCTGGCAAAGAGTTGTCTTAGTTTTCATTTCTTCTATATAAATGTTTGTTTAGCCAATGCAACCTTCATGAACTAAAAACTAGCTCTATAAAACACTAAATTCTTCAACAAACATTGGAGGTCTTTCTGTGTAGCCTAATCCTTTTCATTGTCTTCATTTTAGTTTGATTTTGAGGGAGTGGGAGAGGAGGAAGTTGAGGGAAGTGTCCTGATACTGGGCTCGTTATCTGGCGAAGAGGTGTCTTAGTTTTCGTTCTTCTATATAAATGTTTGTTTAGCCAAAGCAATCTTCACGGACTAAAAACAAGCTCTGTAAAACACTAAATTCTTCCACAAACATGGAGTCCTTCTTTCTATGCAGCCTAATCCTTTTCGTTGTCTTCATTTCTATTCCTCTTTTATTATTAATCTGCATCCACAAATCCAATGTTTCTCATCCTAATCTCCCACCGGGTAAGATGGGCTTCCCGATCATCGGAGAGAGCCTTGAATTCCTGTCTTCAGGAAGGAAAGGTTACCCTGAAAAGTTCATTTATGATAGAATAGCCAAGTACTCATCCCAAGTTTTCAAGACTTGTATTCTAGGGCAGCCCACTACAGTCGTTTGTGGGGCGGCAGGCAACAAGTTCTTGTTCTCTAATGAAAACAAGCTTGTTGCCTCATGGTGGCCAGATTCAGTAAACAAGATCTTCCCTTCCTCTACACAAACCTCTTCAAAAGAGGAATCCAAGAAGATGAGGAAGTTGCTACCTAACTTTTTCAAACCTGAATCCTTGCAAAGATATGTAGGAATGATGGACACTATTGCACAAAGACACTTGGAGGATAGTTGGGAAGGCAAACAACAAGTAACTGTGCTTCCACTAGCTAAGATGTACACCTTTGGGATAGCATGCAAAGTATTCTTGAGCATTGATGATCCAAAACATGCTGCCAAGTTAGCCCATCCTTTCAATGATCTGGCATCTGGGATAATTTCTATTCCCATAGATTTGCCAGGAACATCTTTCAATCGCGGTATCAAGGCCTCAAAGTGGATAAGAAAGGAGTTGGTATCTATCATAAAGCAAAGGAAGGTTGATCTAGCCGAGAATAGAGCTTTGCGTACACAAGATATGCTGTCTCACATGCTGTTAACAACTGATGAGGATGGGCAATACATGAAGGAGACAGACATAGCTGACAAAATTCTGGGTTTGTTGATTGGTGGTCATGACACTGCTAGTGCTGTAATCACTTTTATTGTCAAGTATCTTGCTGAGCTTCCTCACATCTACCAGGAGGTTTTAAAGGGTAAGTTTCCCCTCTGATTAATTACGTTTCTGTCCTTTTCCATTTCATAAACATGATGGGTTTTCATTTTTCACTGAACAGAACAAATGGAGATTGCAAAGTGGAAAAGGCCAAGGGAGCTGCTCAACTGGAATGATATTCAGAAAATGAAGTATTCGTGGAATGTTGCATGTGAAGTACTGAGACTAGCTCCTCCACTTCAGGGTGCTTTTAGGGAGGCCATAAATGACTTCAACTTCGCAGGTTTCCACGTACCTAAGGGTTGGAAGGTAGGGCAGTCCATGCTAAACACACACACACACATTTATAGTACTTTAATGTATTGAGAGATGGCCTAAAATCTTTTGTTTTTCATTTGGGGGATTGATTTTACAGTTATATTGGAGTGCCAGTTCAACACACAGGAATCCTGAATGCTTCCAGGATCCTGAAAAATTTGACCCGGCGAGATTCGAAGGGACAGGACCGGCACCTTATACTTATGTGCCATTTGGAGGGGGGCCTAGGATGTGTCCTGGGAAAGAATATGCACGGTTGGAGATACTCGTGTTCATGCATAACTTGGTAAGAAGGTTCAGGTGGGAGAAGCTGATTCCTGATGAGAAGATAATTGTGGATCCCATTCTAATTCCTGCTAAACAACTCCCCATCCGCCTTTTTCATCGTCAGAAAAATATTAACACTAGAATACATTAGCAATTCATTCTTGCCCTGTACAATATTTTACGTTACAAGAAGAAATTAGTACTTACTGTTTATGCAGTCATGCATCTAAAACATTAGTCGAAGCGTTAAGCCTGTTTCTTCTTTCTTACATTGGCTATGCAATATTGTATTCGTACTACTGTATCTGCTTTAAAAGGCCAGGTTCCGACAGGACACTATTGCCTCTTTATAACTTCTTGTGAAGTGTGTTTTAAGATGAAATCCAGAGTCATGTGATTAGCAAAATGCCATGTCAATCCAATCCCCAGTATCAAGTAAACTGATTCAGCAACGCAAGTTATCTGTTTTTCTTTCTCGCGTAAGCTGGAATGCATACCATTATATTTAAACAATCTGATGGTACAAACTTGACTTTTCAAAACAACGACAAATTATATATATATAAAGTAGTGACGAGGGATGGAATTTAGCAAAAAAAACATCCGATCAGCCCCCTCACAAAAGCAAGCTGAAAACGCAATCGAAGAAGAAAAAGGAGAAGGGCTGAGAAGCCACGCCAACCATGCAAGCTCAGACAGAAGCCATCCCTGCGACACGAAAAGAGACGCCTTCGTTCAGCAGCTCCTGCCCATTCCAAGCCAAAAGAATCTAGAAGCACACATAAGCCCCGGCCCAGATGAGAAGGGAGTTGAGCCCATAAGAATAAAACCATGTCCCTACCAAGCCCACACACAGCAGCTGAACAGAAGAAAATGAAAATAAGGCCGCCGAGAGCCGTTCCAAAGAAGAGTAATGTGTATCTTGATATACAGTGGAATCACCAAATCTTTTCGTTTTCTCTGTAATGTAATTGTGAAATGAACACAAGTTAAAGTTTCAGACTTTACAAAAACCAGCAAGTAGAAACATAGATAGGACCACACATCTCCTGTTGGAATTATCATTCTGTAACCTATAGTAAACTTACCATCCGTAGCATTTTTCAACGACTAACATCTTAACTGGAACGGCCTGCATGAAAGACGTAATGGTTCAGTGATATAATAATTCAGTCTCTAGTTTTAGATACCATAACTTAGCCCCATAATTGTCTTTCACTGTTAATTCATTAAAAGCTTTGTCAATTTCGTAGAAAATGATCAGGGTATCCCTGTGGGGTGGTGTTGGAATCTGATGAGAACCAGGCTGGAAGAAGCAAAGGCAGAAGCAGAGATTTCCAGAAAAGTCAGGGAAGCAGAAACAGCAGCAGGCACGGCAGAATTTCCAGCAGAGTCGGTGCAGGAGTCCTGGCGGGATTGGGTTTTCCAGCACCTATAACTCGGCAATCAGGGGAAGTTTTGTAGCGGGAATTGGACTGGAAGAAAGAGGAACAACCCTATAAGGAAGAGGAGATAACAAGTACATAAATAAGAGGCATTCTAAGTGGCAGAATCACTCCTAAAGTCAGCAACTCAGCAAGCCAGACTTAGGTTCCTGATATGTGTCAACTAGCTTAGAGTAGGATTAGGATTAGCTGGAATTACAGCTATATGAATAGCCAGGGTGTATTTAGCAATGATTCAAGCAATAAAAAATTATCAAACACTTTTCAGAATTTTCTGAACCTATCTATCCTAACGGTAGGTAGGAAATGAGAGAGTTTGCCAGGGAATAGGAGGGTTTTCTATGAACCTCAAACTCTAGTAACCATCAAAATCCTCAACACCGAAATGTACTCTTCTTCAAGATCTGCCCAATCATTGTGTGTCTGAATTTGCAAGCTGTTGAATATAAAAGGAGTGCCTGCTTTTCAATCTAACACTTCATGTTTTGGTAATGACGTAGGGGTGGGGCTTAGCTCATTGTTTCGAGCTTCGAACATGTCCTCGTAGCTGCATCAAAATGGAGTGAACGGCTTTCCTCGGAATCCAGCAACCACCATATGTGGTGTGGACAGCAGAACCTGAAGCTTGGTAAGCATCAACGGAGGTAGTAATTACTGGAAATTTCGTAGTTTTTTAGTAAGATTTTCACACAAAATATATCAATATTTTTATACTTTTCTGCAGGAAATCCCTCAAGCTGTTGAATGGATGAACCAGCCAATCCCAAATTATGAAAAATTGGAAGATAAAAGCTACTGAGGAGCATTCCAAAATGTAGACTTGATAAAATCCAAGCACAGAATTTAGGTTTATTTAGTACCCTTTTAGTCGATTAATTTACTATTAATAGACTTGGTATGGAATGAATCCATTTGTTGAGAATATATATATTTTTTTTTTGCTATAATTTTCTCAAATGTTAATTAATTCAACAGCTTTAAATTTTATATTACTATTGGTAGTGATGGAATGCTTTGTTGAGGAAATGCTTGCTCATAATTTTCAAGCATCCAAGTTTCTACCCTACCCATGTATTAAAGCTTCTGGTCTGGAAAGGAGCAGTGGGAGAAAAGAGAGGCGGGTGCTGATATCCCACATCGATGAAGCAGAGTATAATGTTGAGAGCTGCACTTATAAAATGCAATTGAATACAATGTTCAAGGCATACCTTTCTCGGCCTTTTGGCTAAGATCAAGTGTAGTATCTGTTCTTATCAGTTTAATATCTGATATGTGGGCCATAGGTCCACACGATATTAAATTAATTTTTAAAAGGGGAGGTTCCGCCACAGTAGCTTGCTACTGGGATCCTCAAGCGTCGCCCATGCGTTGCACTACTGCAAGGGCCTGGCGCGCCCTCCATTCTGAAGTCAAGATTTTATATTGGGCACTGGAAGTTCTTGCTAGGGGCTCCAATCAATGAGAGCTTTGATGCAATAGTTGAAATAAATTTGTAAGTCAGAGATAATTGCGAGTTGTTATCAACACATGTTAATTAAGAAAAAAACCTGTGGGATTTCTGCCTGACGATTTCTTCGAGCATGAATTTGTTGAGCGCATGAGCTCAAAAGGGTTTAATTTCTGTTTATTTTATTTTAGAGAAATGCGGGGGGGTGGGCGGCGGCTTCATTTATGGAACATGGTTTGCCCTACGAGGCTTAGCAACTGCTGGCAAGAATTCTAGTAATTGTGCTGCTATGCATATTGTCTCCGGGTCTGTACAAGTTCTAGCCTGCCAAGACAATGGCCTCAGAATTTCTGAACATTGATCTTTTTCCTGTATCTTTTCACGGAGCTGCGAAGCTGATAATTAATTCACAATTGGAAGATGGTGATTTCCCCCCAACAGATAACTTTCTGAAACTAATTTTTAGTCATGTAATCACTTGAATCAAAATTTGAAAGGAAAAACAGTCCGAGGACGAATCCTATCAGTTTATTACGGGTAAACTTTTATGGTCTTAACCTATGATCTTATTATTCATGACAGGACATCACTGGTGTGTTCGTGAAAAATACCATGTTAAATTCTGCAGTGTATTGAAAAATCTTCCCAATGTGGGCTCTTGCAGAATACCAGAGGTATGTTCCATTGCCTTCCAAATGAATCGAAACTCGAAAACGAACAACCCAACTCATCATTGCAAACAAAAATAAGTACGCGAGTCCAGTAGCAGATTTTTATGGTACAAATAAAGGTTTTTGTATAATAATGCTCTTCTATAACATAATGCTGTTGCAGAAAGGTGCATCCTCAACTGTCACAGATGGTGCATGCTCTCTTCTAGAGTTACGATTACAGGTGCTGCTTCTTAATATAAGCAGGACTAGTTCAAATATGGTAATGCCAAAAAAACCTCAAAGAGCCTGCAGTACCTGGCAACGATATTCTCCAAGGGCCCATATAGGGAAAATGTTCCGGTATGCTGAATAGCTGATCATACAATTCTTGTTGAAGACTCCCATGATCTCCTGTGATCAAATAGACAAGTCAGTGGCATGCCAAGAATTAGTAGCTCCTTCCTGTTTTGATCATTAAATGAACATATCAAATTGTTCCAATAATGCCGCAATTCCAACCTTTTACTTTTGAAGTTGATATGTTTATACCTTCTTTTTTTCCTGGTAATGTTACATGTATGAACTTTAGGTCAAGCAAATTGAACTTTTCTCCCAAATTTTCACCAAAGTATTCAAGTTGTTATAGCAGATGACATTGAAAGACCCTCATGTTACCTAATCAGTTTGTATTATGTTCTACATATATACAAAAAATCACTAATTCATTTCTCCTGAAGACAAAATTCAGTTGATTAGGCATAGTTGCATTCATGAGCTACAACCAATTTACAGAAACAGGGATGTTTACCTCTTGAGGAAAATCTCCATTCTCCATTTGAGAGTTTATTAACACCCTTGCGGCGCGGTGCAATGGTATTGGATCCCTCTCAGCCTATTACATGTTATAAAAAGAAACAATTATCATGCACCATAACAAATCTCAAACTCATCACATTCCTCCCTCTCATCATGCACCTCAAAAACTAACTTTAATCTTGCTAATTGAAATGTTGTTCTTCTTTTTGGTAAAAAAACAAGGGCGCTACAGGTAGAGAGGCTTCAGCAACTTTATCTCTAAAATGCAATTGAAAAAAAAAAACTAATTTGGTAATCACAAGTTTACGAGAAACAAAAAAGATTCCCAAATGTACCTGCCCAGCTTCAATGAGTGCTAACATAGCCCATCCAGTGTTGACTATATGTGGTCTGTCATCTTTCAGATTCGTATACACCTGTTTAATAAGAGATAATGAATAAGAAAATCATACTGTCAAGTGATGTTAGAAAAGCTGACATAGGATATGTAGCATGGAAACTATAAGCAGAATTAGCAGATTGGGAAGGCAAAAACTCTCACAAAGGGTGTGATACAGGGCATGCCTAAATTTGAAAATCACAGAAAATATGAAATAGGATTTTTAGTCCAACCTTGTTTTGACATGATAGATAACTCTCTCCCCAACCACCTCCAGCAAGTTCTTTGGACAACATATAATCACAAGCTTTACGGATACTGCTGGAGCTATTATATGTCATGCCAGCTGCCACCAAGCCCTTTATCCCAAACCACCCAGCATAGGTGAAGCAGACTCCCCAGGATCCATACCTGTTAAGAACATCCAGAGAACTTGCCATTGAATGAAGCAATTGATGTAAAGCAAATATACAATATATGGGCACAAACCAACCAGGAACCATCTGTCGCTTGAATCTTTTCAATGAAGTTTGCAGCTTCTGCAATACAATTATCTATTTCTTCCCTCCTATGACCAGGATACAATTTCTTGAATGATGCTAGTGCTTGGATTGCCGCTGATGTGCATTCTACATATCTATTTGGACATTTCAGTCAACATCACAAATTAGAAATCCACAAGATTAATGAAATTCTAATGCCTAAACATGAAATTGAAGTGTGCTGGAACCTTACGGGTAATCAATGACAATGTCACCAAAAGTTTCTGCAGGATTGATTAACTGAAACAGAACAAAAATATTAAATAAATGCAGTAGTAAGCACAGCATCATCAATATAAACTGCAATTTGACCAGTAAGTCATTGAGCTTAGATTTAAATGGAACCTCGCTAGTAGTCAGGGTAATGTTATAAACAAGGATTAAGAAAAAGCATATGGCTCAGGATATGCATTAATTCACACTCAACTTTATGCTAAATAAGTTGTAAGAATAGTTAAAAGAATCTGTGAAGAGGCAGTTTTAACAAGGAAAAGAAATCATCATGCATAATCTACAAAATACTCAACAATTAAGGCTTATTTAAGGTGGTTGGATTCTCTCCCAGCATTGACCTTCCTATGAAGTTAGCCCAACCAACGAAATACGCAAATATATAGGTTTTCACTCGCAGAACTAGGAATTCCTTAAAAGATCTCCTTCAGCAAGGAGAGCAGCCATTGACCACCAGTTCTGCAAATCTTAAGTCCTTAATATTAAAATTTTCCATGGGAAGATTTGCATTTTCTCAGGAGGAATCATAATCTCAGAGTGAATTCAAATGAAAGGCTTGATCACTTAAGGAAGTTACCTCCAACCACTGGTACGATCTTGTCAATTCATATGTTGCAAAACCACCATCAGCATTCTGCAGCAGTGTCCAAAATTATCAAACATTTCCTATCAGTAGAGTACTCCTGAATACATAATAAGGGAATCCCTATTCTGAACTAACTTTCAGATGCAAGATCAGATTGAAAAATATTGAATGATTTCACTGTAGGGGAATCTAAACTTGGAGCTCCTGTAACAGAGATTCTCATTAACTTCAACTTTGTATCATGAGCTTGCTTGTGGTTCATATATTTTGTCATGAGCAAAAAGTTCTAACCCAGGCATTTATGAAGCAAACTATTATGATAACCCAACTATTCTACTATAATTTAAGGTCATGCTTTCACTAAATCAAATGTTATGGTATGCCTTTGGTACCATGTCAACCTGCATCATTTCCTATTTTTCTCCTTGCATGCAGCACCATTAACTAATAGAATTGCACTAACATATTACATATAATAAATGTAATCTTGCATCCTTAAGTGATAATGCTTTAATCCCACTCTTGTGCTAGATCCAACATCTGTTTCAAAGCAGCAACTTAGACTTAAATACCTGTAAAGAAAGGATTACATTTACAGCATCACGGAGCCTCTCCACACCTAAGGGATCCCCAACCATTTCGGTTGGAAGTTTTGATAGTAGTAAAACAGCCTGTACAGGTAGATAAATATCAACAAGACACATATGAGACAAGAATATGAACTTCTACAGTTTTGTTCACCTTTTTACCTTCAATCCTTCTGCAGTGCAGTCGGAGATGGGCCACCCATGATCTGCAGTTGAAAATGGCCAAGCTCCTTTAGAGATGTGGCGATACCAAAAATTTAAATCTCCAGGACAATCTTCTAGGACCTTCAAACAAAGTATAGCTGGTTGAGCAAGGAGGGCTAGCATTGGTGAATTATGGTAGAGATATCTCTACAATTGAGAACCTGTGAATCTTTAAGGTACTTGTGTGCTTTTCTCAAGGTTCCACTATATTCTTCAGCAAGGTTGGTAGAGACAATTGCTTGAACAGCAAAAGCAGTATCCCACAACTGACTTCCATTATATCCCTGCAAATTCAGTACAATTTCACCAGCTAATACAATATATATGTATCCAACTCAATGGTCCCCTCATCAGTAACACACAAGGATGAACCATCTTTTCTAAGCAAAAATAGGAAGAGAAAAGAAGAAAAGGGATCTGAAGTAGAGGGAGACTCGTATAAATAGTTAAGGAGAGGGTAATGCTTTTTTTTGTTTTTACCTGCATTTTCATTCCGTCTTCAGCAATCCACAAATAGTCAAATACTCTTGGCAGATGCAGTTTAAATGCCTCTGAGTGTGGATCTTCTACCCAACAACAAAGCATATTCAATACCTGATACATACAAGCAGTCATATAACTGAACACAACAAGCTAAGGCCCAAGCGCATTGGCAGAATTATATTGGATCTTATTCTTAACAGATACTATACTGGAGAGCTAAAGGTGTACGTTTCCTCTGCATTTTCTTCTTATTTAACAGAAAAAATGAGCATCGTCAAAATCATCCATCTGTACCTTGTTGACCGGACCTATGCATATGTACTGTGTATTTTCATCTTCATAGTGGATATGCTGCATCACTTTGTGCAAAGCCTTCTCTCTCAACCTATTAAGAGGCCAACGTGTAAGTATAGGCTCATATGCATAGTGAAGAGAAGCCCACAGAATATCCTGAACCAAAGGATGAGGGTAGTATAGATCTTCCTGCCAAAATTTGAAAAAATAAATAAATAAATAAATAAAAGGTCCAGAATCAACATCAAAAAAAATTTCAAGTAAGGTATTTATAGTACAAGTTTGGCAAGGAAAAAACAAAATGGATCTCTAACCAACCTTTGCACATGTATTACGAGCTGTATTCCAATCTACTTCATGATATGGAACAGTGTAGATCTCCTTTCTCAAAGATTGAATTGTGGGTGTTATAGGACCAACAAACCTCTTCCCATATAGATAAGACATTGGTAAATACACCATACGACAGTGGCACCACATCCTTCCTATGAATATAAAACTTCAAGGTTACTCACAAGAAGCAAAAGCCTATTGATATTTGACAGAACTACATCACAATAAAGTGAAAATGAAAGGTTGTATAACGTTTGAACTATATTAACAATGAGGTGCATGGCAGGGAAGCCCCTAGCAAGTACATGGAGATAGAGAACATTCTGTTAACAGAAAGAAAGCAAGAGATAAAATTGCTAAATGAAGAGAACCAAATTATCAAAAGATTAGCTCTTTCAAAAAGCAAAACCAAGTAAAACAGCTAGAAATCTATGAGAAGAAACATGTAATGCTCCAAGTGTGAAAAAAGAAGGTAACTAACAAGCTAATTGCACGAGAAATTAGTGACCATCTCTAACATAACATGCGTGTTTGGTCAGACAGAAGCAATTTTAGTTTCCTTTTCTATTATTTGTATTTTAGTTAATCAGACTATTGTCCACTTACTTGGTGTTTGGGAATGCGGTAGCTTTTGTTTTTAGGTGTGTTTCAAAAGTGCATTTCACATGAAAAAGTATTAAATTGATGTTTTTTAGTTCTTTTCGATGGTTTTGATGTATAGATGTCAAAAATAAATAAATAAATAAAAATCATTTTAATGCATTTTCAAGCAAAAAGCACAAAAACACATTGCACCACAATACCAAACACACACATCCCATCCCAGTTAGGTCTTTGGCAGTAAGCAAAACATATTTTGATGAGGGCTCCTATAAAACGTTTTAAAAGACTATTAGTCTTCAATGGTTCGCTGAAATGAGGGCTAAGAGAAGTGAATTAAAAAAGAATTCATCCTTCAGCATTTTTGTGTAAAAAGCGGTTGCTATCAAGACTTTAGCCTGCACACTTGTGATTGCAGGGCCAAGATATTTTATCATTACACCAAGCAATGGACCCTTGATGGATCATGTAATAGTTTCGCCTTTTATACTTTTAACTTCAATTAGTTGGTTAAACAGCATAAAAGAAAATATATTCCACTCTCCTTTGCGTGGCTGAAATGAAATAAGCATGTATAACTATTCAGGAACCTGGATGCATTGGGAGAAGGTAAGGACATAGCCATACTTCTGGAGGCAGTGGATTATTCCCAGACCATTCATGGACTCCAAGTACCTATCATTATCAAAGATCAACCAAATGGCACCAATACTGTCATAATCTATAGCTTTTGGAACAAACCAACAAGATAAAGACCAGGTTCATACCGAAAGCCACATTTTCCCCCACGAAGTAATCTCAGTTGCACCACCATGGTCCAAGATCCACTTACGTCCCTTTTCCATTTCCCCATCACCACCCTCAGCTCCTTCACCAAGTAACCTCAAGGTCACATAGTTTAGACAAGTACCAAACATGGTGCTTGGGCCTTCAATATGAAGACCCCAACCCCCATCTCTATTCTGCAGCAAAATGTGACACGTTTACAAAATAGTTCCCATAATCTGTTCATAAAGGTCCTAATGCTATAGCTAAATTTAAACGGCTAGCTTATGGTTTTGGTCAAGCTTATTCGTTTAGCTCAGCTACAGCTTGAGAACTGAACTTTGGGGCAGAACGCTATGATTAATTAGAGAAGGCATTGATACAACTTCCAGAATTACATTTCTCCCCCCCCTGATGTCCAGCAAAGTTGTTTTGATATCAAAAGATGAACAAATAGAGGTTCAGATGTTGCCAGATAGTACACTTACCTGATGATTGTACAGATATCTGCACATCTCTCGCTGATGTTCTTTTGACAAGACAGCATTCAGAGCTCCCGTAATAGATAAGGTAATGATCTGTAGCAATTCAAAAGCAAGGCTAAAATTACATGCTAATATAATCAATTACTCTGAAGAATGCAATCCTTCTGTCTAACCATACCAATAAAGAAAATCAAAATGCAACATTCCCATTAACACAAACACTCTGGTTCTCATTCAAACAGTATGTATCAATCATTTACATGCAAAGCAAGTACCTTTTCTCTCAATCATATGAAGCCAAGCAATTGGTAGTGATCAATGAAACTGTGAACTTAACACGTGAGACAACAAGTTAAGGTTTCAGACTTTACCAAACCAGGAAGTAGAAACATAGGACCTCCATAATCACCAGGCCAATGACCATCATGCGCCTGAATTTTCCTATAAAAATTAACAGCCCTTCTCAAGGTAGTAGTCACTGCTTCCTCAGTCACATCTTCATCGTCTTTAACTTTAATTTGAGGCAAATTCACACATGGGTTCTCCTTTTCAAACTACATTTCACAGTCAAAACAATCAAAAAGCTCCAAACTTTGACATAAATATCCAAACTTTGAATAGAATTCACAAATGGGTCTAACCTGAAACCTCATAAGAAGGTCAGCGCTGTGTTTTTTGTCAAACCTTTGAGCTTGAAATGAAAGGCGAACATTTTGTAATTGCAAAAGCTCATCTGGGGAGCCAAGTTGTGGGCAAAATTCCCAAACTTGGCGACCCAGATGATTGTTAACACTTTTAAGCCATGATGATGATTGGCCATTGTCATGAACACTCTCTGCTCCTATCGTAAGCTTCCACATTTGACAATAATTAAGATGTTTTTTGTTTTTTAGTTTATAGGGAGAGAGAGAGATGAAGCAGGAGGACTGCAGGTAGTAGATTCATTGTAAACTGAGATTTAACTATGAATTGTATTAAGGTATTAGTATTTTTTATAATTTATTTTGATTCTTAAAGTTTAATATTGAGAGATTAAATCTTGAAACCAATTACTTTAGATTTTTTAACCAACGGTGGAATTTAAAGAAAGAAAACTAGAATTAAAAAAAAATTATCATGATGATATGTCATAAATTTCAGGAAAAAATATATATAGGTCCTCAAACTTTTAATACAATATAAATTATATAATTTAGGTTTTTTTAAAAAAAAATTAAAATAAATAATTTTACTACAAAAATTTATTTGTATTATTTTTCAACCCCCGAATAGAAAGATAAAAGGGAGAAAGGTTGTTGGATTTCGATGATGAGAGAGAAAGTCACCGTTCAAATCAGTTCCAACCATCAAAATAGATTTTTTTTATGTTCATGAGTTTCATAAGATGAGAGAGGCTTGATGGTGATTTGTTGGTGCCCTAATATTTCTTAAAAAGATTGATCTAGGCTAAGAAAGATAAATTTAAACTGATTTAATTTCAGGTTTTTGGACCTCTTTTGGTGTAAACCCAAGGTATAAATTGAAAATAATATAGATAAAAAAAAAGAAAAAAAAAGATATAACTCAAATTGTAAAAAGAAAAATAAATGGGGCTAAAAATAAAACATTTAAGTAAGTGGGGCCAAAGTGTAATTAAAGAAAAACTAAGACTATAAATACCTTATTTTTCTTCCTCTTAAGGCCGGCTGTAGTGGAGACAAAAAGGAGGAGAGAAATTTTTTATTTTTCCACAAAAAATTGAGAGAGAAACACCAAAACCTATTAGGTTTATGCAAGATTTAGATCAATTGGTAGGGATAACATCATTAGACAAGGCAATTAACAAGAAACAAATGAAGAAATTGGGAGGGAAAAAGAATAGAGGGCCGACTAGTGTGCAAAAAGGGAGGAGTAAAAAATTTTCAACTGGTCAAGGATCGAAGTCCAGTTTATCACCAGGTGAGGAGCCCTAAACTTGATTATGCAAACCAATTTGAATTTGATTAGGAATTGGTGTATTAATTTTGAATTTAAGCAAGAGTTTTTAAGGAGAATTTAGGGAAAATGTAGAATTGTGTGAAATTAAATTAATTAAAGTATTGTAGGTTGCTTAAAATGTGAAATTATGTAGAAACATTAAAGAAAAAAATCAATGGTTAAAGAATCATAGGTGGCCCATCGAGGGAAGGGATTAGAAGAGAAGAATTTATGATTTTCCTTGTAAATTGCTTATGATATGTTGTTTATAATGTTAACAATGGTTAGTGGAGATAATTATTACACGAGATGGAGAAGGGAACCTTTGGTTCCTTTAAGCCAAGTTTTGGCCAAGGTAAGGTTAAGAAAAAGGAATGAGGAGTTTTTTTAGATTTTGTGTGTTAATAATGGGTGGATTATGTATTGTAGAAGGTCATATTTAGTGAGGTTATGTACATACAATGTAGAAATGGTTGTTTTGAATAAAGAGTGAAAACAAATGAAGATGTTTAAAGGTTCATTTAAAACTTTGATGAAAATTGGATAGATTTGTTTACCTAGATTCTAAAAGGGATTCGAGCCTAAAAATAATAGAATTTAGGAGAGGTGTCTTCATAGAAGTTATATCCAAGGATGTTATATTTCCCATGAGACTGACCTCGCTTAAATTGGAGTTCTATAACTCCAGATATAGGTAAAAATCTGAGAAGAGGTTAGGTTATAACACCTGTAGAAAATGTGTTATGATGTGTCTTAGCATTCAAAGGAAAGCCGTGTTCAAAAATGAAATTTATAATATTAGTTATGATTAAATAAAGAATAATGATCTTAAAGGATATAATGAAAAACACAAATGTAAATGAAAAATTGTTTTAGGGAGGTCACCATTTGTTGTTACTATTGTTATTATTGTTATTATGAGAAATGTAACTTAAATATGAAATAATGTGGAATACTTGTAAATACAAGAGGGACCACATGAGCTGCACAGCAACAGTAGGGGAGCGCGAGCTGAGTTTCTGCAGCAGGTAAATGTTCTACACCTATATCATTTTTAAATGTATATAATTATGAAAATTTGTTTAATTGTTTTGGATTTTATATGTATGTATGTATGTAAGTTACCAATATGTGTGTATATATGTATGTATGTTGCTAAAAAGGGAAAACATCTAATGAAACAAGTGAGAAATGGAAACATGCTTGATTAGAATGGTTAATAATATCAATGAGTTCCATTGATATCGGTATTTCTTTGGATTTGATTAGACAATCCCGGGTATAGGAGACTAATGATGTTAGTAGAGTTTGCTAACATCAACATGATCAGCACGGAACATTGAGGATATTGAACTTGATTAACTATTCGGGTTAAGAATAGTTAATGATATCAATAGGCTACATTGATATCGATATTTCCACGAAAACTTGATTAGTCATTCTTGGTATGGAGACTAATTAATGATATCGATAGGCTACATTGATATCATTATTTTCACGAAAACTTGATTAGTTTTTCATGGTATGAAGGCTAATGATGTCAAGGATATTTTACATCGGCATTTCCAAGGATATTTTAAGGTACTGTTAGAACTTGATTAGCCATTTCGGTTTAAGAATAGTTAATGGTATCAATGAGTTACATTGATATCGGTATTCATGACCAACTCGATTAGTCGATCCCGATATGGGAGACTAATTATACTAATGAGATTTATTAGTATTGGTATTACCATCTAAAGGTTTTTAAGAAGATTTGATTAGCTATCCGGTGAAAAATAGTTAATGATACCAATAAATTAGTATCAGTACTTTCTTGAAGGATTGTCATTCGGTATTAATATATGATGTTGGTCGGAAATTGAGGGTGGAATGGAAAAAAATTAGTTAATTCTTGAGAAAAAAATCCTAAAAAGATCAAGTGAGGAATTGTAAGAAGTATGAATGTATGTTGGTCTTGAATAAATCACTTAATTACCAATGTTAATATTGTTTTTCTATGATATTTATTATCCAAAGTTATATTTGTTTCAGGTGTCTCACACTCACGTCAGGAGTGAATATTAGATCTTTCTATCATTTTGTTATCTAGTTTTAATTGAATGTTTATATATCTTGTATTTAAAAAAATTATTGTGACTTAAATTATATTAATAACTTTTAAATTGAATGTATGAACTTAAATTATATTTTCATGTATTTATATTTTACATGCAAGTTTGTTTACTTATTTAGTGTCATTTAATACTTCATTTATATTATAGTAATGTTTGAGAAATTGTGATTGTGTTGATGTAGATTGTTGGAATTGAGACCCAGGATGATTGAATCGTGATTGGATAATGATTAATAAAAGTGTAACAAATTATTGTTGATAACTTGGGATTTTTTTGGTATAGGGGAGACTCTACCGAATTTTCAGTGGACTTTTGTATGAATTTGGTTTAAAAAAATTACCATGTCTTTTTCTATATTACAATTGGTGGTTGTCCAAGTAATTAGATTATTATATTTGGGGTGTTTTGAGTTGATAGATTGGTTTGTAGGTGTTTTAAAAGTGTTAGTGACGTGTTTTTGGGTTGAAATAACTTAAAAATTAGGATTTTTGACCAAAACAATTACGACGTTGATTTTTTACGGCCACCACAGTGGTGGCTTGAAATTGAGCTTGCAGGCGACATATCACCTATGTCATTTTTTTTTTTAAAAAAAGGGTGACAACATGTTTTCCTCTCCTTTACAAAATAAAATTATAATAATAATCAACCCTAAAAGCGCGATCCTGTGATTGAAGGCCCATCCATGCTCATGGGCTTTGCGTATGAGCTGTTTTTTACCCTTTTTTTTAGTGCATATATATATAAAAGGGAAAAAATTATTTAACTTGTTTAGTTTTACAAAACCCGAGGTATTATTTATTTTCTTATTTTTCATTTTTTTATTGATATTTTTTTTTAATATTTCTTTTTAAAATAATTATTAAATTTATGTTTCAATTAATATTGTTCATCTGTGATTTTTTTATTTGTTTATTTAACCTTTTTTAGAGATATTTTTATAAAATTATTTTGTGTGTGTTTAATTTTTGAAGTTATTTTTTTGATTCATGTATAATATATTTTTTTATCTTTTATATAGATGAATTTTATTAAAAAAAATTATTTTCAGATAATATTTTTAATATGTGCAGCCTTACATAGTATATTTTCACCTTTTATTTTATTCAAGCAATTTAATGAGTGTCTTGCGAGATTAAATATCTTGATTTATACATGTTTCTTGTTTTTTTCAATTTTATTTTTAATTATCGTTAATTATTTTTAATGTACTAGCACACATAGTTCTCGATTTATTTCATTAAATGTATTTATAAATTTTTTTATTTTCTCTTAACAAACAGTTTAGCGATAAAAATGTGTTGAAAAAACATGTATATATAATTTTTTTATCGGGGATAAAAATATCTTACCTGCGATGGAGCTCAAGTCACATAACTAGTATAAATCTAAAACGTGTGAGGATTCCAAAATTTAAAATGCACTGTGTATGCCCTCATATAGCATTGTAAACAAATTGATCGCAATGTCTTTTTTATTCTTTTTTTTTTTTTTGCCCTTATTGGATCA
>Ga0307515_10009267_pt1 | contig 19053 bp, 2 predicted proteins | sample 17_EM_MG_FD_194513 | JGI IMG/M metagenome (GOLD analysis project Ga0307515, IMG submission 194513) | Populus trichocarpa ectomycorrhiza microbial communities from riparian zone in the Pacific Northwest, United States - 17_EM | ecosystem: Host-associated > Plants > Roots > Unclassified | place...
GGGATGGAGTAGATAAGTAGTATAGCTAAAGAAAGAATAAAGACGTTAATAAATCTTTATGTAGACCTTACGGAATTAGCGAGAAAGGTATAAAAAAGAATAAAAAAGTACTATAACGCTAAAAGATCTAAGGGACTAGATCTTAAGGAGGGAGATAAAGTATGGCTACTATATAAAAATTTTAAAAGTTAACAACTAAGTAAGAAGTTAAACTACGTTAAACTAAGACCTTTTAAAATTACGCAGAGAATTTTACTAGTTATATTTAAGTTAAACCTACTAGCCAAAATAAAGATCTACTCTATATAGTATATTATAATACTAAAACCAGTATATAGGAATATTAAGCTACTAGTTTATAAAGTAGATATATATAGAGGATAAGAGGAAGATAAATAGTAAGTTTTAAAGATTATTAGTTATAAGGATATTAATAATAAAATATAGTATAAGGTTAAGTAGATAGGCTATAATAAGACTACCTAAAAACTACTAAAAAATCTAAAAACGCTATAAGAAAGGTATAGGAGTATTAGAAGAAATTAGGTTAGGTAGTATTAATAAAGAAAGATTACTAAAGAATAAGTTACCTAAGGGGACCTAAAAAGAGCAGTTACTAAACTACTTAGATCTAATTCCTTCTTAGCTAAAAGAGAATCTGTTTTTTTATTACTAAGTTCCTATAAACCTTATTCTATAAGTTTCTACTCCTTAAAATAAACCTTCTTACGAACCTTCTTAAAACGAAGTAACTAAGTAAATACCGCGATATAAGTATTTAAGGCCTTCTATTCCGCATTACAAGAACGTTTTAACTTAGTAAGAGCTTAAGATAGTTTACTATTAAGCTATATAGCAATAGATTAAATATAAGACCCTAAAATAAATTAATTAAGAAACTAGAAGACTATTAAGAGTAATAAAACGCGTATATTTAGTATTAAAAGTAGAGTAAATCTCACGGCACTGACCTGACGTATACTGTTTTATACTATCTTATACTATTTCCTACTATTAGCTAGCCCACCACTAGCGACTTAGCGGCCGGCCCTACTATTTATATATAATACCCCCTTTCCACCTTCTTCCCCTCTTTATACTATAACGTAGTTATTTAGTCTACTTTATTGCAGTACTATAATAGTTTATGGTATCTTTAATTTGCGCCCTATCGCGATCACTAATTCCCCGTACTCTAGCTAATTAACCTTTACCCTAAAGCAATCGCGACCTATATATACCCCTACTAAAACCAATACGTCCCTAGTATAGTCCTAGAACGATTTTTAGTTTTTACTTAGTGCCTAGATAGGCAACACTAATAATGCCGAAATGGCCAAAACCTAGAACCCCCGTAATGTTTTCGTAGACCTCTTTATAGAGATATACCCCAATATCGCATAGACAATCTGCCGCTCCCTACTATACCCTAAGACCTTTAAGCCTACTAAAGCTTATTTTACCTTTATTAACTATACTAACGAGTTCCTTAGTAATATTAAAGTAGGACTATAGTGTATATATAATATAAACACCGCTAATAAGAAAGCTAATAAAAACCTTAGTGCCCTTATTGCTTTCTAGATAGGAACCATTAACTCCTAGGTAAAGACTATTACTATTCTAAAATAATTAACCCCTATAATAACGGTAGTAACCTAGTAGAAAAAACAGAGATCTAAAAACCCGCCAATATTTAGTAAAAAAGGCACCCTACTAAAACAATAAGCTAATTTTAAGACCTGGTATATTAAGATTAAGGGAGTCTTTAACTAGGACTAGGACTGCTTTAATATGGTTTAGTCCTAGATTCTTTATATCTTAAATATACTAGAGGATAAGGCCTATAAGTTTATTAAGTAGGGCCTAGAGCTTATATACAAGAACTTAAATAACATATTTATATAGAAATGGCCTATTAAGGAAGATATACTTAAAGACCTTACTGCCTACTATAAGGTCCTTAATATAACCTAGGTTGTAAAGAATAAGCTTAACCATTTCCCCTAGGGCGAGCGTAATTACTAGTCCTAAAAGGGAGAGCTTAATAAGCTAATAGTCTGCGCTAAGAAGATAGATAAATAGAAGGTGGACCTACTCTAAAAGTTTATCTCTCTAAAGATGGAAGAGCTAGTACTTAGACTTACCTACAAAATTAATAATAGCGACTATATAGGTTAGAGTAAGTAGATAGATATATTCGCTAAGAACCTTATAAACTATATATACTAAGCCAACCTTAAAAAGAACGCCAACTACCACCTACCTACTTAAGCCCCTGCCCCTATGTCGACCCTAACCCTAGCAGTAACTAAAAAACCTATAGACCTTAATAGAATCTTAGATACAGAGCGTAAGCGCCACGTTAATAATAGACTATACCTTGCCTATAGCCTATCCGGCCACTAAAAGGATGCTTATAACCCCGCTAAGATAGCAAACCTAGTCCTAATGCTACCCCGTTAAATGACGCGAACTAATAACCGCGGACGTGGCGACTATAGAGTCTATTATAGACACGGCGACCGCGGAGCCTATTATAGCCGCGGTGGACAACCCCCCCCCTTTAACCCTATAGCTTAGTTACTCTAAACTATATCCTATATAAGAGCCTAACCCATTAATAACGCCTAGTATTAGCGACTTTACGCTAGTAAATACAAACATAGCTATATTATTAGCAAGGTATTATCTTCCTATACCCCAACTAAAACTAAAACTAATACCGCTAGCTAAATAGATACTAGACCACCCCACTAAGACAGCCCTATACCCTAGTCGTTAAAAGGTAAACCCTTAAACTAAGTCGCGTTTAAGGGTCTAAACCATATAAGGAGGAAGATGAGAAGATTAGGTCCCTATTACTAGATTAATTAGTCCTTTCTATTAGTAAACTGCCACTTAATCTTAGATTAATAAATAGTAATAAGAAATTAATCCTTGTTTAAACCCAACTCTCCTTATTATATAACCTATACCCCTAAGTTTATATTAATATAGTAAGCCTAGTGGACTCTAGTAGTACTACAATAACATTTGCCAACGTAGAGTCTATTATAAGAAAGTATAATATTATAACTAAGAAGCTGCTAGCACCTAGGCCACTACGCCTTATAAACGGCATTCTAACTTCGCTTATTACGGACTACTTTACCACCTAAATGTTAATCGGCCTCTATATTAAAGCCATGCTCTTTTTCATTACTAAACTCTTACCTATTACCCTAATTATCCTAGGTATACCCTAGCTTTAGAAGCATAAGCTCTGTCCCAGCTTTAGGAAACTTAAGATCTACTTTAACTTAGACTACTACTTTAGGTACTACCTCCTATAGGGGATAACTAACGTTAGTAGGGACGCCCTATGTAAATACTTAGCACTACTAAGCTTAGTGCCTAGGACTATATATAAAGCCCTAATAGTAGAAGACGTTCCTAATAAAGGGGAGCCTATATAGCTGTAAAGAAATAAGATAGTAGAAGACTAGACTACCCTAGCACTTAAGACTAAAACGACGGGCTAGCTAGCCCTGCTAAGACTAAAAAAGAAGGTCCGCTTCGCGCCGCTACTACTAAGAATTTAACCCTAACCCAGGCACTATTTAAACCCTAGCCGCCTAACCTAATACTTAGAACTAAGCTATATACTATATACGTATACTATAGCCCGCGTTATAGTAAGGACTAGCTATAGAATTACTAAGACCTAGATAATAGAAACCGCGTCACTATAACGCCTAACCTTATACCTATCTCCCGCGCGTACTATCTAGGGCCACCGCCTCGTTTCCGCCCCCCTAGGCTAACTAAGCCGTATTAGCCTAGCTATAGCACCGGAGAACCAAATACGCCCCAACCTGGATAATATTAAATATACTTATACTATTAATTTTACCCAGTTCTATAAATAAAAAGACGTAAAGGTAATAAGGATTTATATAGCGGAGCTAGTAGAACTAGTTAAATAAGATAAGCACTAATAGCTATTTAAAGAGCTGCCTATAGGCCTAATAGAAGTACCGAACCTATTAAAAAGGTCTTTCCGCCGGCTAGTGGAAGGCGACTATATAATAAAGGAAGCCCGTAAAGTACTCCCCCCCTATTTCTATAACTTCCTTAAAATAAATCTAAAAACTAAACGCAAGCTTTTATATTAGAAGATACTTAACACTAATATTAAAAAATTTCTAAAAGGCAAACCAGGATTGACCTATAAAGATATTCTACAACGCCTACTAAAGGAGTTTAGTGAATATATTAAGCACTTCCTCCCTAAGAACGCAGATAAGCTGCCCCTTTACTAACTATAGGACTATAAAATTAAGATCACCCCTAGAAACTAGGCCCCGTACTATAAAAATAGACTACTCTTATCTGCTAAACTTAGGTATATAAAGAAGTAGATTAATAAGATGCTGGATAAGGGTTTTATCCGCGAATTAACTTTACTAGCTACTACACTACTCCTCCTCGCTACTAAGCCCGGCGGCGGTATACGAATTTGCTATAACTACTAAGGCCTAAACATAGTTACTATTAAGAATTGATACCCACTGCTACTAATCCGCAAGACACTTGACGCACTTTATAGTGCTAAGTATTTTACTAAACTTAATATAATTACTACGTTTAACTAGATCCGGATTATAGAGGGCTATAAGTAGCTTATAGTATTTATTACCCGGTTTGGACTCTATAAGATACTAGTTACACTATTCGGCCTCCATAATGTACCCGCTATATTTTAAAACTATATTAACTATATTCTATATAACGCCCTTAACAACTACTATACTACCTACCTTAATAATATCCTTATCTTTTTTAAAATATGCGCTAAGCATATTAAGCATATAAATAAAATTATTTAAAGACTCGGTAATGCTAAACTTTAAATTAATATTAATAAGTCTAAGTTCTACTCTACTAAAACAAAATATCTCGGCTTAATTATCTTAACTAATGGTATAACTATAGACCTTAAGAAGGTATAGGCCTTATAGGAATAGAAGGACCTAATATTAATTAAAAAACTATAACAATTTCTTAGCTTTGCGAACTTTTACCAACAATTTATCTAAGGCTACTCTGCTATCGCTACACTTATAATAAAACTCCTAAAGAAGGATATTGGATGGTTATAGGGACTAGAATAAGCTAAATCGTTTAAGGCCCTTAAGGGAGCCTTTACTTCAGCACTAGTACTAGCATACTATAACTATATAAAGAAAACAGTGGTAGAGACAGATATATTAAATTAGGCTTTTAGCGGAGTCCTTTCCTAATATAATAATGACGGAAAATTAAGACTGGTCGCATTCTTCTCTATAAAGCACTTTACGCTAAAATATAACTATAAGATCTACGATAAAGAACTCTTAGCTATTATTAAGGCTTTAAAGGAATGGCGTCCTAAGCTATAAGGGACTGAGGAGCCGTTTAAAATTATTATTAACTATAAGAACCTATAGACGTTTATAACTACTAAGCAGCTAAACTAGCGCTAAGTCTAGTAGGCAGAGTTCCTTTTATAGTTTAACTTTATAATTATATATAGACCTAGTAGTAAAGCTACGCTCTCTAATGCCTTAAGCTAGCTACTAGGAATAAGGCCTAAGGACGCTAATAATAAACGCCTCCGCTACTAAGCCTAAGTCATTATACCGCCCTAGAAAGTTAACCCTATAATCTTAAAAGAATTACTATATAAGTCCCGTAACTCTAATAACGTAGAGTTTATAGCCGCTCTAGACCCTAAAATAGCTAAAAAGTTACTAGATAAGTTAATCTAGCTAGGATACTAGGAGAACAAACTCGTAAGAGATATAGTAGCAGCCCTATGTAATTGGAAAGCTCGCCATTTACTAAAGAAGATTAGGAAATTACTCCGTTATAATAAGTTAGAATATAGTATTGTTAACAGATAGATCTACTTCTACTAACGTCTCTTTATCCCTAACGCCCTAGACCTCCGTTTAAAAGTTACCTATTACTCTTATAATAGTGGCCCTACTAGTTACCCCAGCTAGGTTAAGACTCTTAACCTCTTAAACTAAATATATTAGTAGCTAGGAATCTCCTAGTTTACAGCTACCTTCATTAAAGACTATACCCTATACTTTTGCACTAAGACCCCCTGTTCTGCCCCGCCTGGTTTCCTAAAGCTACTAAAATTACCTACTCGCCCGTAGACCGATATCTTAATTAACTATATTATAACGCTGCCGGTATACTAACGCTACAGTAAGGCATATAAATATATCCTTGTTATTATAGACCGCCTAACTAAAATATAACACTTTATTCTAGTAATAGGACTCTTAATAAAGGAGCTAGTTAATAGCTTTATTAACAATATATATAAGCTCTACGGTGCACTAAGTATAATTATCTCTAATTACGGCATATAATTTGTTAGCGACTTTTAGCGACGACTAAGTGAACGCCTTAAAACAACCTTATAACTAAGCTTAGCCTAGTACCTAAAAACGGACGGCTAAACTAAAATTATTAACGCTGCCGTAAATAAATACCTTTATACTTTTATTAGCTTTATATAGGACGACTAGGTTAACTACTTACCGCTTACTAAGTTTGCTATAAATAACTAAGTTAACGAGAGCACAGGCATCGCCCTATTTTTTGTAAACTATAGCTTTAACTCTCGCCTTAGAATCGAGCCTACTAGCCCCTACCTACTAATACTATTAGCATAAGCAAAGAAGAAGTTCTTCCGCGCAGACTCTATAGCTAACCGCTTTAAGCAGATATTAATACAGCTTAAGGCCCTAGCCTGGATTTTATAGTAACGCTATAAAGATAATGCTAATACCTATAGAGATAAGAGCGCGTTATTCTATAAAGGTAATATAGTTATAGTTAGCTTAGAAAATATAAAGATAAATAGACCTAAGAAGAAATGGGACGATAAATGGGATAGCTTATACCCCATACTCGCAGTATACTAAGGAGTAGTTATAGTAGACCTTCTAGACCACATCTAAGTAAATAAATCCTTTTATATATCTAAGGTCCGCCTCTAGGCTGCTAAAGAGATCCCTAGCTAAGCAAATATTAATACTATAGAGCGCCGTAATATACAAGGACGAGTAGTAGAGAGAGATAATAACGGTAATATAGAAGATAAATAGGAGTTTAAGAAAATCCTTAATGTATATAATAAAGACCCCTAGGGCCTAACTTATAAGATTAAATGGAAATATTATAAGGATACAACCTAGCAGCTAGAGAAAGACCTAAAGGGTTATAAATAAGCTGTATAGCGCTTTTATAAGTAACACCCTAAGAAGCTAGAACCCCTAGACTGAGCATAAGATAAGGAAAAGTCACGCTAAGGTCGCGGCCGACCACTGTATTAAAATTTATGGTGGTTGAGATGTTATAGAATTTTAACCACCAGTTAAAGTTATCTAATTAGTTAAATTCTCGCCAAGAAACGCTATATAGATCGATTTGGGTGGCGGTATAGAGTTCTACTAACCTTACTCACTAAACTAACTAATTAGGATTTTCCATACCCGGCATAGAAAATCGCCATTGGCTTAGTTAAGGGCGGTAAGCAGAACTAATATCTTCGCGGTAAAAAATAAGCAACCCTATATACTGCCTATTTTTAAGTTATTTATTTAGTTTAGGGACTAAACTATTTAGGGGAGAGGAGTACTATTACGGCACTGACCTAACGCATACTATTTTATACTATCTTATACTATTTCCTACTATTAGCTAGCCTACTACTAGCGACTTAGCGGCCGGCCCTACTATTTATATATAATACCCCCTTTTTACCTTCTTCCTCTCTTTATACTATAACGTAGTTATTTAGTTTACTTCATTGTAGTACTATAATAGTAAACGTTATAGGACAAATAAATATTTGCTTTAGTATACTTTAAGCAAAAGGCCGGTTATTAGAAGGATAGACTTGCTAATATAATATAAACTAACCCCTTTTTCGCATAATAAGAATACGGAGACGGTATAATCTTACTAAGTAATAATATTGCAGCAATAGTACGAGCATGACGTTAGGTATATAAAGAAGAAGAAGCTTTAGGTATAATAAGTAACAATATTAACTAAATTAATTAGATGGATATTATACCTTAAGTAAATAACTTAAAGATAGAAAGGAGGGAGATAGTGTTACGGACGCTTTAAGTACAATATTATAACTACTAGGGAAACCTTCACCGCATATACAACCTTACTAAAAGGTAGCGCTATACTCTAAAACTTACGTATACACATCTTACCATTAAAAACAATTGATTTTCTAACTTTTAAGACCTAATTCCTACCGCCTAGCAAGCTAGAGGTGGATTTAGTTGTCGTCTTACCCCCTTTCCCCTAATAGAAAATTTTCCTAAGGGTGGCCCTAGCTTATAAGCGAGGTATAAATAGGAATACTAAAACTACTACTACTACTACTATTACTAATACCAAAACTAAATAGGGGCTAGTTTCTCTACTACCTTTTAGCCTAATCTCCCTAGAAATCTTCTAGTAGGATTAGTAAGAAGAAAGGGTGTAGAAGGATAGTAAAAACTAGTAAATCCCCTTATAAGGTATAAAATGCTAAAAAAACCAAAAAAACCTTCTATAGAAATAAGTGACAAAGAGTTTATATTTACTTTTTCTCCCCCCTCTCCTACTCCTGGCCTATTTAGGATAAGAAAAAAAAAGAACGTCCTTAGTCTTCTCCTAAAAATAAAAACTAAAACTAAAAACCTATAAAAAAGATAATAAAACCAACGACTACTACGGATAGTAGTATACCTCTCCCTCTCCCTTCTCTAAAACAACACCTATAAAAGGCTTTAAATAGCCTAGTCTAGGCCTATAAAGGGCTAAAAAAAGAAGAAAAAGAATAAGTTAAGTGGATAGGGAACTATATATAGAGAATCCTAGTAGGAAGAAATCCCTTTATAAAAGAAGAAACGGCAAAGGAGGAGGCGGTAGAAGATGTCCTAAAGGGACTAGTAAAAGAAGTAAGAGCTCTTTATAAGAAGGTGGCCCCTATTAAAGAAACCTATATAAAGAGGCTAAAGAAGGGCCTCCCTTTTTTGTCCTCCCTACCCTTATTACTATATTCTACCTCTTTTTATTTTAGTAAGAGTTTTACTTCTACTAGAAGTAAGAAAAAGCAGCTATAAAAAAGGAAGCTAGTCCTAATTATAGACGAAAAGGACTAACTTTTAGATACCTTCTCTATACAAAACAAAGTTAATTATTTATTTACATTAAAACTGTAAGTAAAAAAGCTAGTACTAGCGTCTATAGCTAGAACTAAAGGAAAACAAAATATTCTCCTTATAACTATAGAAGAGTATAATGTAGATTTCCTAGTTAAATATAAGGAGATCTAGTATAACTACTTTACCTTTTAAAGAGAATAAAAACTAGAACCTTAAGTTTAAATTATAGCCTATAGGGTTCCTACCTTACCTTTTCTAAAAAAGGGGGGCTCTAAGCTTCTAAAAGAAGAAATTGAGACCTTTAATCCTATAAGGATATAAGGACTACCTAAATAGGTATTATTTAGTATAAAAAGGCATAATCTATAGACTAGATTTGGCTCTATAGTTTTTACTATAAAGAACGAAGAAAAAAGACAAGAAATCCTAAAATAAAAAAAGATATTAATTATAGGTATAGCTACTAAGGTAGTAAAATACCTTAAAGTCTCTCCTACTATATAGTGTAATAGCTGCTAAAAATTTGGCCATATAGGAGATAGATACTGTTCGTACTAACTTAATAGCACGAGTGAGTTAGATCCAGGGGCACGAAATACGTATAGTATTGTATGCTCTTTTGGATGATGGTAACTGTCGATTCTATTAAGGTAGACTACGTAGTCTATATACTGACGCGCCTCCCCCCTAATTAGTTAGCATATAGGTAGTCAGTGCACGAACGTATAAATACGCGTTTATACACTAGGTGCTGTAATTATATACTAGCGGTACTTGGAAAATAAAACCACTTATATATAGCCTCCGTAATTGCCTTAATAAAACCATAAAACATATAAGAAAATATATAGGAAATCCCTCCTAAGGTGCCTTCTGGGCTACCTTCCAAACGGTGCCCTAAGCTGGCCGTAAGTCCTACTTACGGTCCGTAAAATAAACCGTACGGCCTTTTGACGGGCCGTAGATAAGCTAGAGGTTAGATCTTAAGGGCCGCTAAGGCGCTAGTGCTAAGTAAGCCAATGGCGATTTTCCATCCCGGGGATGGAAAATCGTAATTAGTCAATTTAACTACCCTATAGAATTCGGCAGGTTATATAAGTCCACTAAGTTCCACCGTAGCTTTTCCACTATTTTCCACCTATACCATAATATGGGCAATTTTACGGTAATTTAGGGCAATTTGGGGCAATCTGCCTGTGCCGATTATTTAATAGCTTACGGTCCGTAGGATAGACCGTATAGTAAACCGTACGGCCTTCTAACGGGCCGTAGATGTACCATAGGTGCTTTATTAGTCTCGTTCCACCCATTTTATAACTTTTAGATTAAGCTTATTTGTGTTAATTAGGGTTTTAAGGGCTTAACACGGCTTTGCCTTAGTTATGGCGTCTACTAGGTTGTTTCCGCCGCTAATCTATTTAACCTTCGCAATTTTATGTCGTTTATAGGCCTGACGTAAGCACATTAGGTCGACTATAAGCCTCTTCTCTTGTGTTATACCTAGTTTAACTAGGCAGTCATAGAGGGACTTTAAATTGGTGTATAAAACCAGGGGTAACTGCTTTAGTTATAGAATCTTTTAAACCGTTAATTTAATTGCGGCTGCTATATTAAAACTATAAGCTAGTGCATATAGTTTAGAAGCTAGTACACTATAGGTTACTCGTTTGCACTTAATTAAAGACTAGTATAGTATATTTGCGTTCTAATTACGGTCCGTAAGTACGATTACGAAGCCGATTTGTGATAATAGGTCCCTGTTATTGGTAAAGGAGGTGTTTATAAATACTAGTAAGCTAAGGGAACTTAGATCTAGTGGTACGAATATAAGTCCCTTTGCTGCATTATTAATTTGCCACTAAATGCGCTTATTAAGCTGCTTAATATTTTCTTCTTATAGATCTACTGCCTGGGCCGTAAAGGATAAATTGTAGGCAGATTTGGGTTAATAGACTATGGCGATATAGGCGCCTCTTGCACGCTGTGCAACATATTAGTCCTTCGTATTTACAGTCTTACGGGTCTCTTTACGGGAGCTGGTGAGGTCCGTAGGCTTTACTGTAACGGGCTTTAGGTTTTAAGCTTAGCGTTCCTAAGTTAGCTTAATTAGGTTGCCCTTTTATATAATTAGGCCTTTATTAAACTTAATCGGATTCTACTTAGTTAACTGCTCTCGCGGCTTTACTAAGAACTTAGCCTTTTATAGTTTAGTTTTTTTAGCGTCTGTAAAGGTCTGGTCTGCTAGGAATAGGGTATTATCTGTTTAGAGTCTAATAATACTAAGGCCGTTTAATGGGCTATATAGGAGGCAGGGGTCGTAGGTTAACTGTTCTATTTTAAGTTTACTAACGTGGTGCTGGTAGTATATCTTAAACCAGTGGTTTTTAGCTTCTGGTACCCTATAAAGAGGTTTTATAACCCGTAAAATTGTTCCTGGTTATAGGTTAAGCTCACGGGGTAGTTATATAAAGATGTCCCTACTTAGGTAGGTATTTAACTATATATAGGCTTGTAAGATATCCCATAAGTAGAGGGCTACGGGTTTAGTTTGCTATAGTCTAGGTATAAGTATAAGTATAATCCGTTAACTGACTTGTTAAATTATAGGCGATTGTGTAAGGACTAGGTCCTTTCCCTAGTTATTATAAGCTTATATAATAAGCCTTAATTTCTTAAAAGCTTTATTAATACTAGGGTACTTAATCTTGTTAATAAAGCGTGAGTTAAATATACAGACGCCTTGCGGAATATCTTTTTCCGTTATAACTGTAAAGACGCCCTTTTTAAGTAGTCCGTTGATCTCTTTACGCCATAAGTCCGTAAAAGGGGTTTCCTATACTAGGACTGATATATCTGTAGGCGGAGATTGTCTTGCGGATATGCCTGCGGAGGTTAGGTAATTCTTTATTATAGGGTTCTTAGTTATAGGATGCTTTTGGGGGCGTCCTTAGCTACGCTTTATAGTAGGTTTAGTGGGTTTAGTGAGTTCCTAGGGGACTTTTAAGGTAGGCGGGGGTACTTCTAGTTTGTCTGGTTCGGCGGGTGCTTCCAGTTTGTCTAGTTTGACATCATAGGTATTTTCGGATCAAAAGTAGGGTTTTACGGACGTGCTTTTAAAGCTAGTTGGCCTGCTAGGAAGCTATACATAGCACGTCTCGTTTTCTACGGCTAGTAGGCAATAAGGTCTATTTTAGCTGCCGCTTTTACACTATATAAGGACTTTAGAGTTAAGCGAGAGGTTATGTACTAAGGTTGTATTAGGTCCGTTGCAGTAGTATAGGGCGTTATTAACAGTTTGTTTGGCCCGTAATTTGACTATTTCGGCTATTGCCTTCTGTATTATAGCTGCTCGTTCCGTAATAGATGGGGTAGGAGGGCCTAGGTTGCTTATCTTTAGGTAGGCTCCGTAAACTAAGAGGGTGGGTACTAGTCCGTTAGGGCTAGCGGTGTTATTAATGGCTTTTACGGCTATCTATAAAGCTAGTTCCTTTTAAATATCCTTATAGTCGTCTATAATAGTCTAATAAGCTCTCTGTAGAGCTAGGTGAGCTTACTTAATAAGCCTAATAGACTAGTACGCCTTAACTAGAACGGCTTTTGTTAAAATAGCTATGGCCGTAGTATACTATTGGAATTCTTTGCTAATAAAGTTCCTACTAGCGTCATGGGTGATATACTTAGGGGGTCCAATATATATGTCAATCCAGTAGGTCCGTAGAATATCCTAAGTGTGTTTTATAGATATATTTTATAACTAACAGGCGGCTTAATAGTGGGTTACCTCGTTAATTATATATAATACTAGGCTGCCGTTAATATATATAATGTCTACATATATTAAGTGGTTGAAGTTAAGGTCCTTATAAAGGGTGAACTTAAATTGGCCTAGGGAACGTCCGTATTTCTGGCAAAAGGAGTAGTATTTAGTTAGGTAGTTGATTGCCTTCCTATTAACGTTGTCGTGTCTAGAGCGTTTAAGGACTCTATATAGCTTTTCGGCTGACAGGTGGCCGAAACAGCGGTATAGGCGGTGAATTTTAGTACTGGTAAGGTAGTACGGGTTATAGTTAAAAGATTCCTAAATATAGGTCTGTAGAGTCTCTCCCTATATAAGGAATGGGTGTCCAAATCGTTATATAATTAGTAGGGTAATATGCTTGCTTCCTAGGGCAGTTATAGGGCCAATTAGGGTGTCTGTAACATTATTATAGTATACCTATAACCTATCTATATCTATAAGATAGAGTAGGAAGGGGGTATCCGCTTTTACTACGTGGAAGTTAATTAGGCTAATTAAAGTCTTAACTTTAACTAATCTAATTAATACGGTTAAGCCGATGCCGAATTAGACGTTTACGGCCCTAGTTTATATAATATTAATGTCCGTATTGTTATTTATGGTGGTCCTATATATAAGGTATTGTCTATAGCCTATAGTAGACTTCTTAGAGGCACCTGTATTGATTATAACGCCGTAGAATTCTTTAGGGGTATAGCGTTCCGTAGTAATATATATAAATGGGTCCTGCTTATAATCTATAACGTCCGTAATAGGGGTGCTTATAGAATGGTTTTTGGGTATAACTAAGTGTATAAAGGAACGGTTGGCTAATATAGTTATAATATTAAAGGCTTAGCTGTCTATAAAAGGTCCAAAAGTGGTTAGGAATGTCTTTAAGGTCTCTTATTTCTAAGCGTTTAAGTTAAAGTCAATTATAAGGGCTTCTATTAACTTATTAGGGGGCTCTTCTGTTTCCTCTCCTTTGTATTTTAAAATAAACTGGTTAATATAGCTATTAAGTCTCTTCCTAGACTTGTTATGTTCTTTCTGGGTATACCTTATAAACTAATATCCTTCCTTGCCGTATATAAAGCACTTCTGGCTAGTTTGTCTATGGGGGTATACTTTTATATAGGGGTTGCTGCGGGGGTTATAGGTAGGACTTAGTCGGTACGGGTGCTGCTAGTAATAGCGGCGGTCTGTAAAGTAGACGTCTAAGTCTGTTTATAAATATTAAATATCCATAATAAAGGCTTAAGTGCTGCCTAGTGGGTTTAAGACTTTATACGTTATAATAGAGGAGTGTAGATTATTAATAAGGCCAGCTAAGGTATCTGTAGGCTTATAGTAGGCGTACTTATAGGGCTCTACTTCCTAGCAGGCCGTAATAAGTTTATTATATAGGAAGTCGTTTATTTAAAGCTTAGCGTTAAGGCCGTACTATAGGTGCTAGAGGTCTTTAATAAGAATTTGCAGGCACTCTATAGTCGATTTTTTAGTGTTTTTGTTGATTATAGTCTATAGCTTGGTCGCATTCTATTAGGTAAGGATATCACGCTTATATTCCGGTCCTTTAAAGTAGTTATGGGTAGCTTTATATAGCTTATTAAAGGGAATACTAAGGGGGTTGCTCTTAAGGTTGGTGTAGTAGTGGTTAAGTACTAGGCCGCGCAGTATAGTAGAGTAGGCTTAGCTAAATTCCTATTTAGGAATATTAGCCTTCTGGTAGAGATCTATAAAGATAGTTAGTTTAAAGTTAAAGTTGTTGTTTTTACTGCTATACTTAGATTTGTTGGTATAGAGCTTAGCTAGGTTTGCTAGCTCCTTGCCGTAGGTCTTTACTTAGGTGGGTTATAGATCTGTGACTTGCGGATATATGGCTTATAGATATATGGTTTGTAGATATATAGCTTATAGATTTGTGACTTAGATAACGGAAGGGGTTTAGTCCGTAATTTGGGTTGCGGGGGTATTGCGGTCCGTAACTTAAGTACTAGGTATACTTTAGTTAGTAAGATTAATTCTAAGACTGCTTGGGTTTATAGGACGAATTTAGTTAAGTGGGTTAGGTATAAGGCTAGCGATTATATTAAGTTTAGAAGAAGTAAAGAGTTCCTTAGTTTCTTAGAACTGGTCTAGGATTTCCTCTTTAGTCTATTCTGTTTGGTCCTTCTCGTGTATTATATTATATAAGGACTGTATAATAGTAACTCGTTTATTCCTTTTAACCCATATACCTTAGTTACATAAGAGGGTCCGTAGGTTATAGATGGTAGTAGGGTTATATACTTTAAAGATAGCTTCCGTAAAGTCCGTGAAGTCTTCCTAGTATTGCTCCTATAGGTCGACGTTTATAAGCTTGAAATATTCATATTTAAGAACTTTAAATTTAATATAGTTGTTGACATTAGGTATGGACGTAAGGTCGGCTTTCTACCTCTACTTTTCCTGGCCTTTATTAACTTGCTTCCTTAGGTCTGCCATACTATATAGTATAGTGTAGTACGTAGTGGGTAGAAGAGGTCTTATAGTGGTTTATAAAGGCGGTTAATGTCTATAGCGGTTCGTAGAAGGGTGAGGGTATCCGTAAGGGGTCTTAATAGGTCCGTAGTAGTTTACAAAGGGGTAGGAGGTCTCTATAACGGTCTGTAAAGGTAATTAATAAGTCTGTAACGGTTTGTAGAAGGGTAAAGGGTCTCTATAAGGGGTCTAAAAAGACGTCAGAGGTATTAAAAGAGGGTGTAGTAGGGATAGGGGTTTGAGGTTTAAGGGTAGGGGGTTCCGTATAGGTCTGTATTCGCGTCTATTATACTTCCGGCAAACCGTACTAAGACTTAAATAAGTATATAGAGTTGGTAATAGTCCGTAATCCCCGACTTCTGACCTTCTAGTAGGTCGTACTAGGAGTCTAAATAGGTGGTCGCTGTTGTGTATCTCTCGGTGGGAGGTATTAAGTGATTGCTAATCTGTGCGCGCTTACTAATTAGTGTTTATACTAACTTAATAGTATAAGTAAGTTAGATCTAAGGGCACGAAATACGTATAGTATTATATACTCTTTCAGATAATGGTGACTGTCAATTCTATTAAGGTAGACTACGTAGTCTATATACTAACGCGCCTCCCCCCTAATTAGTTAGCATATAGGTAGTTAGTACACAAACGCGTAAATACGCGTTTATATACTAGGTGCTGTAATTATATAGATACTCTATTAGGGCCTATAGATATTATACGGCTGTATATCTATTTAAAGACCACGTTTATCCTATCTGTATAATAGGGGGCAGGCCTTATAAGCATTCTACCCCTCTTTATATTAATTGTAAAGAGAAACACTTTACTAATAGTTAAGACTGTAAGGTTTTTAAAGTAGCTAAACTAGTATATAGTACTAGTATAGAAGATTCTATAAAAGAATAAAATTAATAGGATTTTAGAGGGAGGTAACTCCTACTAGGCTTTTAGGTAAAAGATAGTAAAGAGTAAAAGAATAGAAATAAATTGTAAAAGGACAAAGATAGGGGTTAGGATTTCTTATAGTTTTTCTTACTATTTTCTTATTCCCTAATAGTTATAGTATCTTAGCTGGTAGTGTATAACAATCCTAGGTTTATACACATTCCGAGTTCTAGCGAAAACCCCAGAACTACGAATACTCGCCATATTTTAGTCCATTAACGTCTCCAATAGAGCGTAGAAAGAGGACTATGATTTAATAGCAGTAGTAGAAAGCAAGCAAGATCGTTATTAATTCGTCTTGTAACACCTGCATCATATCTTGAAGTCAAAATTGCTCTAGCTTACTTTCGTAAATCCTCCTCTTATAAAGACTAATATTTAGCATGTTTTATAGTACTAAAGACAATACTTTTTATATCTCTGCAGCTATAGGTAATTTATCCCTTGACCCGTTAGGGCGAGTAGAGGAGAAGGCCTGTACGTAAATACTAAAATTAGAACAACGCGTATGTCTATATAGAATTTAACCATTAAATACACTACTACTATACCTTCCAATTATACCAGAATTAATACAGATCTTATCCAGAAGACTTAATATAAGGTTCCCCTGAATAAGATAGCGAAAACACCTCCCCTAAAGCCTTAGCTACTTTCTAAATTCGAGCCTATCTATATTAATAATTAGGACGACTATAGCTTACTAAATCTACCTTCTAATGTTAAAATATACGATCCTTTTAAGATGTTTAGTCTCTTCTTTATAGATAAGATTATAGATAAGCTTATAGAGTAGATAAATAAGCACGCGGAGCTCTATTTATTGGATAAGGATATAGAATAAGCACGTATATAGCAGCTAATATATAAGTAGGAACTCTACGCGTACTTTATAGTGCAGATATATATAGGTATTACTATAGAATTGTATATTAAGGACTACTGGAAGAATTTAAATATATATAGTACCGAGTATATCGTTAAAAAGTACATAGGAGTTATTCGATTTTAGTAGCTTGCTTATTACTTTTGGGCCTTACCACTATGGCTAAAGTTAGATAAATTACCTAAATCTACATTTGATAGAGTTTACGAGGTTATTAAGTATATTCGGCTTACTTATAAAAGGCTTTACAACCCTAGAACCTACCTTACTGTTAACGAGATAATTTAACGCTTTATGGGCCGCGCACGCGAGATTGTTAATATTCTATTAAAACTTATACTAGAAGGCTTTAAAATATAGATTCTAGCGAATAAGGGCTATATTTTAGACTTTATATAGCACGCTAAAGGTAATAGGAAAGGCCTAGTTAATTTAGATATATTATTTATTAATAATAAAGGCTTTTTGAAGACACAGGCAGTAGTCCTTAATTTACTTCTTTAAAAAGACGCTAATATAGAGGAACGCCTCTACTTACTTAGAAAATACGTTTATATAGCTTAATAACCTATTTATAAGCGTTAAGCTTCTTATAAAACTATAATGCCTTAATATTAGGGGTGTAGGAACTATTTAAACGACTAAAATAAAGCGTAAGGAGTAGGGGGACCTTAAAGGCGATATTAAGGTAGTTATAGCTACGCAAGGAAAGAAGAAAAAGAAGGTGCCTACTAAGCAAATTAACCAGACGCTTGTAGAGCTTAAATTAACTTACGTGGCTTAAATACTATAGGGAGAACTATATGGGGCTATTTCTAAAGATGGCCAAGTAATAGAGTTTGCTTAAAAGGACGCTAATATTATGCTTTTCACAAATACTATTAACGACGGTAAGTTTTATAATTTAACTTTAAGGCTTAAAATCTAATAACGTTATATATTACCAGGTCGCTAAACCAGAATTACTATATAGAACGTCCTTCCCTACTACTAGCGGCGCCAGACAGACTTAGAAGGTCTTTAGCGATGATTTTAAGAAGCTATTGCCTATTCCTACCTTTATATTCTAGTATAATCATTATATATGCGATATAGATATAATAGATTAACTGCGCTTATATTTTTTAATATAGAGAACCTATAGGCAGACCTAGAAGCTTCTATAGCACTTCCTATTTAATATAGCAATTATTAATTGCTTTCTACTATCTTCCTACCATCCTACTAACTACCGTAAAGGCCGCCATGACGGCTATAAACAGTTCTAAATTAACCTCCGCAATGCCTTATTTGAACGCTTAATTTGTAAGCGGAAGGCCTATACGCAAATATACGCTCCTTAACGCTCTACAAACGATATAATTTGGGTCCCTACGGCGCAGTACGAGCTAATTAAGTTATTTAATCAGTGTAAGAGATGGATGGATCGGGATTAGATCGAGATCCATTAATCCACTAATCCACGCCTAATCCATTGGTGGCGTGGATATGGATCTAGATCCAAACTTTATCCTTTCTTAGGGCACGTTCGATACCTTTTTGGATACTACTAGCCATATACCCCCTAAATAATACGCGTATACCCCCCAATTAATACGCATACACCCCCTACCTCATTTAGTTTAGACGCTTCTTTATTAAGTTAGATGCATCCTTATTAAGTTAGAATATTACGTGCGTTTAACTTATTTGCACCTACATCGCGA
>Ga0307515_10009268_pt1 | contig 19050 bp, 3 predicted proteins | sample 17_EM_MG_FD_194513 | JGI IMG/M metagenome (GOLD analysis project Ga0307515, IMG submission 194513) | Populus trichocarpa ectomycorrhiza microbial communities from riparian zone in the Pacific Northwest, United States - 17_EM | ecosystem: Host-associated > Plants > Roots > Unclassified | place...
CTTAATCCTAGTAGACTTGGCTTGCTTTTTAGCCAATACCTAGTTCGCTTTTTATCTTTAATATACTATAAACACGTATTCTCTGGGCATTCCTACCACTATTATCCGTCTAAGTATTCTTCCGTAAGGAATCTTCCTAGTTAAAGTACTAAACTCCCTTCCTCTTGGTCCTCTGCTGGATGCCATCTATATATATATTTGGCATTTCTATACTATTACTCATTCGTTATCTAGTATATCCTTGCAGAGTATTTCCGATTCTTTTCTTTCGGATTCTTGTACATCTTGTATATATCGTCTACATACGCAATCTATAATAACGTGTGGTGTGCTAGGTGCTTTAGGTTAACTCTTAACTCATCTTTATCCTTAAGTTTAAACCTCTATTATGCTGATTTAAACGTTATAACTTTATTTGCAGGTACTAAGATGCGTCTTTTACTCCTCTAGTCCTCTAAACGCTCCTCTAAATCCTTTAACGTTATAATTAAAGCTCCTTTAATATAAGTTATAGCCTTTTCCGTAATTGGGTAGTCCTAGATAACTTTTTCATCTAACCACATGTAGAAATCTTCCCACTCGTTATTGTGCCTTTGCCTATACCACTTTTAGTATAGCTGCTAGAGTGTATACGGTCTGTCCGTAAGGAAGTATCTTCTCATTACTACGTTATAATAGCCCTTTATATGTCGTTCTTTAAATCTGGTTAGGATCCCTAAATCCTCTTCATCTTCTAGTTTGGTAAGCTACTTGGCTCTTAGTGTGCCTGCTCTCAGCCTATTGGTGATTCTTTATACTAGTACTCTGTCCTTCGTACGTCCCAATGTGCTAGATCTCTTATCTAGTTTTTGTTCTTGCCATGCGATAATTCTTTGCCTAAACTCTTCTATGGTTTCTTTTGGTTTGCGTCTTACGCTCTAATCCTTAAAGTCGTCTTACTTCTTAATCCTAGTATTAACTTTTCGATCTTTAATCCGAACACTTCGTTCAACTGGTAAATCCTCTGGGTCTATATATTCGTCTCCTAATCTGATTGCTATTTGTGCCGCAGATTCTCTAATCTATAAAGAAGCTCCTTGCCTCTTGCTTATGGGTGTTCTAATTCATACTCCAAATTCTTGACCCCTTAGGTTCTTTAGTCCCGAGCTTGCTTCTAACTTAAGCTTAGCTCCAGCCTTAGTTTAACTAGGCTTACTTGGTGTTCTCATCTCGTCTTAAGAGTCTTAAATCTTATCTATTTTATCTTAAGAGTCTAATGCCTGTGGGAAACTCTGTCCCTCGCTTATTTGTATATCTTTAAACTGAGCTGCTGCCCTACTCCATCGGTTTCTGTCCGTTATGGGTCCTTAGGTTGTCCTCATCCTGTCTTTAAAATCTTAGATCTCTCTTATCTCGTCTTAAGAATCTTAAGCCTTTAGCTTTTTGCCTTTATTAAGTGGTAAGTTAGCACTAGCAGTCGTCTACTTACTTAATCTCTTTTGGATACTGCTCCTGCCGTCTTGTAAAGCAATGGATGCCGTATCTAATGGTGTCATGATACCCGTTACTAAACCTTACTCTATAGCAGTCTTAGTCTCTACTTCTATTGCGTTATTAAGGTTTAGATACCCCCAGTTGGTTCCTTTACTATCCTCATTGCTATTAATTAATGAGTACTCTAACTCCATTGTTATTGTTGCTAATCGTTATCCGCACGTTGCTGTGATATCTTAATCTAGCTCGTAGAGTCGATCTTATTCTTTATCTAACTCTTTAGTTCCTTTAAGTCCTCTTAACTCTGGCTCTTATAGCCAATAGCTTGCACCATACTTGGCGTCTTTATAAATTCGGTATGCGTTGTTATAATAGAACGCGAAACTTCTAATTAAACATTCTTTTGTTCCTCGTAGTATACTATTGTCCCTCTATACATATATGTCTTCTACTAGTCAGGTTCCCTTTATTGTATAGTAACTCTAACTATCTTTACAATCCCTTATAAAATAACCCTATTTCCCGCAATTTATATAAGCTCCATCTTTAAACCATTTTTCTTACTATAGAGTCCGCCTAAATGTCTTCTGCTAATAAGATCCCTAATTCGGCCTCTACTCCTTAGTCCTGTGATTACTAGATCCTTAACCTCTGGGTTTTTATAGTTTCTTGCTCCATCTCTTATAGGCTTCTTTAGTACTACTTAGGTCCATTAGCTCTACGCCATACCATAGTTTCTAACTTAGCTTTTATCGTTGTGTACTCTGCGCCTTATATAACTATAGAACTCTATCCTAACCTCTCTTAGCCTATTCCCTTTGGTAGATCCGATTATTAATCTTAATTACTTAATCTATTAATTCCCTTAGGGTGTCCGCATCTTCCATTAGGATAATCGCGTCCTGGACTTTAGCCTTAAGTCCCTATTTGTACTGTGCCATAAGCGCCTTATTATTCCACTCTACTTGTGTTGCTAGTGTCTGGAACTATGTCGTATACTTAATTACTAAAGTTCGTTACACAAGGTTCTGGAGTTTTCTTTCCGCTGTAGTTATTTCTTCCGGGTCTCCAAACATCTGCGTAAGTTATTCTGTAAATCCTTCCTAACTTAAGAACATAAATCGCACGTCTTAGTTAGTGGTCGTCATTCCGTTTGCCTATATCTCCATAAAATAAGGTTCGAACTACTTAAGTGCTTTTCCTGACAAGAATAGTCCTACGTAGGCTATCCAATCCACGGGTATAGGTAACTTTACTCCCTCCTACAAGACCTTAAAGTGCATCTGCGTAAGGAATCCTTTAAGCTTTAACCTCTCTCCTATAAATCTCTTAATTAATAGTAGCTTAATCTTTGCTGCTCCTATCCCGTTAAGTCTTTCTTCCAACACTATATTGTTAGCTGTTAGCTGGTTAACTATCTCCTGTAGCTGTCTGACCGTCACAGGTTGCTATAAGTCAGTATCTGCCATACTGGTATCACCTCCTGTCCTTAAAGTAGTTACTGCCGTCAATAGCGTCGTGGTGGCTGCTTTTGGTGGCATGTTGTTCGACTTCTTATATTAATACCGTAACTAGGTAGTAATTATATAACGGAACCTTATAGCAAGAACTACGATGGGCTCGTTATTAGGCTAGGTGTGTAGGAAATACAAGTACAAAAGTCAATAACGTAATAATAACTGGTGGAGTGGTTGCCCAATAGATTAACTCTAATTATATTCTGAAAATTACTACAAGGAAGGAACTATCTAGGTAGGGACTAAGGGTCCTTAAATACACAACCGTACTCCTATGAAATCCTTCTTATATATAATGTACGTGATGTACGTAATATACATAACGTTCCTCCCGTACTTCACGTATCTCACGTATTACATCATGTGACCTTAGTTACTATTCCTCGTTATATGGTTCTACCGGCTCTATCCTGGACCGTGCCTGTATTAACTAACTAGCTTCTTCCGACTCCTCTCTAAGTAGTCGTAATATTGTACTTAAAGCGTCCGTAATACGTATAAGAGGTTAAGTTCCTAGGATATATTATTAGTCCTAAAGGCGTAGCGATAGATCCTAGCCGGGTAAAAGCTATTACTAAGTAGGAGAGCCCTTAATCCTATAGGGATATCTAGGTCTTTCTAGGTTTTGCTAACTTCTATTACTAGTTTATCTATAAGTACTCTACTATTATAAAGCCTATTACTAATCTCCTTAAGGGAGTAAAGAACGGCCGTAAAGCTAGGCCTTTTAGTTAGCTAGAAGAGGCGAAGCATGCGATACGCCGGCTTTATAACGCCTTTATAACGGCGCCGCTCCTATAACACTATATACCGAGCTTACTAACCTAATTAAAGACTAATACCTCTATATAAGGCCTAGTAGTAATTATATTATAGCTATTTAAAGATAGTCTTTAGTATCTAATAGCCTTCTAGTCTAAGAAGCTTTCGCTAGTAGAGTGTAATTATAAGACCTATAATTAGGAGCTACTAGCTATTATAGAGGCTTTTGAGCATTAGAGACACTATATTAAGGGGCTATTAAGCCGCCTAGAAGTACTTATAAATTATAATAATCTAAAGGGTTTTATAAAAGTAAAAGCCCTTAATAGACGGTAAGCTAGTACTTAAGAGTGTGCTTATAAGTCTAGTACGGAAACCGTTATTAAGCTTATTAAAGGACTTTAGACTAAAAATAACTTTATACTATAAAGGCGCAGCAACAGTATAGATACTACGAGATGCTATTAACGCGCCCGCTTAAAGCTAGTGTAGCAGTTTAATTCCGCTAGACTACTTTATTACTATAGGAGGTTATATATACCCCTAGACCTAGTAGTTTATACAAAGCTCCTATAAATCTACTACGATAATGCCCTAGCTGGCTACTTTAGTGAGAAAAAGACCCTAGATTTACTTTTGCGCAAATACTACTAGCCTAGTATAACTACGGACATTGTAAACTATATCTCTACCTATAATCTATACTAGCGTATACGTGCGCCTTAATATCGCCCTTATAGCGAGCTTTAAGTGCTGCCTTGCCCGGACCAGCTGTGGTAAGAGATTATAATGGACTTTATTATAGGCCTACCGCCTAGTAAAGAAGGCGATAAGGTATATAACGCAATATATGTAATAGTCAACCGCTATACTAAGATGGCCTTATATCTGCCTATAGTAAAAACTATTACTATAACCAAACTTACGGATCTCTTCCTTAATAAAGTAGTACGCCGTTTTGGAGCCCCTAGGGGGATTATATCTAATTACGGCAGTATCTTCACTAGTAAGTTCTAGTTGGAACTATGCTTTACTACAAAGATAAAATGTAGGCTAAGTACGGCCTTTTACCTATAAATAGACAGGTAAATAGAACGCCAGAACTAAACCCTAAAGTACTACCTTTGTATATTCTATAACGAAAAGCAAAGTAACTAGATAGGCCTTTTATTACTAGCCGAATTCGCCTATAATAATGCTAAATATAGCATAATAGGTATAAGCCCGTTCTATACCTGCTATAGGTTTTACCTATATCTAAAATATAAGGTCTAGGCGGACAATAGTAGTTCTATTTTAGCCGCCTCTAAGAGGATTAAAAGAATATCCCTTAAACGCAAAGCGCTAGTAAAACGCTAAAAGTACGCCGCTAAGGCGTAGGCGAAATACTACGATTATTATTACTAACTATAGGTATATAAAGTAGGGGATCTAGTCTTGCTATTAACTAAGAACCTTAAACTAAAAAGGCTAAGTAAGAAACTTACAGCACGTTTTATTGGACCTTTTAGTATAGCCGAACTAGTTGGAAAGTAAGTATACTAACTATATCTACCTACGTCTTACTATATCTACCTAGTGTTCTATATTAGCTTACTAGAGCTATATAAATAACGTAAGGGCACTACTAGAGACCCTCTACTAGGGCCTATTAAGCTAGACAATTAAGCGGACTAAAAGGACTAATATAAGGTAGAAGAAGTATATAGAAAAAAGGGATGTAATTAAACCCTACAGTACCTAGTTAAGTAAAAAGGCTAGCTAAAAGAATATAACAAATAAGTCCTAGCAGAGGATATTAATAAGGACGCAAAGGAGACGTATAATAGTTACTTTACCCTAAGGGGTAAATGGAAAAGAAAGTAGGTGGGAGAATAAAAAACTTTTAATTGTAACTGAGATTATACCCTATTAGTAGGGCGACAACGGAGTAACGGTAGTACGCCGATAGAAATATAGATACTCTACAGCTCTATTAAATCCTCCCTCTTCCTTCTCCTCCTCTTCCTCCTTATCCCCCTCTCCCTCCTCCTTATCCTCCTCACCCTTATCCTCCTCTTTATCCCTTACAATAGGAGGTATATTGGCCTACAGGTACTGTTAGCATACGCTATAACGGCGAAATACCTACGCTACAATACGTACTAAAGCGCGTATTACGTTAAGAATTTCTTTAAGGGTATAACGGATAGCTTATAATTCCTGCACTTAAAGTAAGGGAAAGTCTTTGCCCTTTAGGCGCTGGCGGAAACCATGCTTAGCGCCGGTGCACACTAAGGCCTTAATATCCTTCGTAAAGGACTTCTAGGCGGCAGCAACGCGAGCGTTAAGGTTAGCCGTGTCCCCGCCAGCAACCCGCTGGCGCTTAGCCCTATTAGTAAGGGTAAATAGCTTATTTAGGCGGCTATAGAAGGCCTTGGGGACCTAGTCTATTAGCCATTAGAACCTAAACTAACGCATTTAAACTTACTACTTAGCACGACTTATTTAGTTATTAGCAGTACCTATAATTACGGTTAGCCTGCTTACTATAGGTAGCCTACCTAGCGGTAGCTATACACTTAGCGTAGCGAAGGTAGATTGGTTCTAGTAAGGCTAAGGGAGCGGCTTATAAGCGGTGTAGGAGCTTTAACGGCGCCTAGTAGGGTTAGCGATAGCTATAAGCTAGTATAAAGAATACTTACAGAAGGTTCACTAGCAGGTAGACCGGCAGCTTAACGCTTACAATTTATAGTTAATTAGAAATTATAAAGAAGGCGAGTCGTAGGCTAAATAAATTAAAATGGAATTAGAAGGGAAATCTAATGTTCTACCTAGGTGGGAACTCCTACCTTTATAGATCTTTACATGGTCCTAGCGTCTTATTATTTTATTATTCTATTATCCTATTATTTAATTTATATAAATTTTATTAAACATTTTTTATTTAGCGAAGGACAATAATAACGCTCCTATTATATAATAGCGTTGGCTAAAAACAGCCGCTTAAAAAGGGGGGGGCAATTGTTAGGGTATAGGGACGCACTAGCCGCAACCAGCTTAGCGCAGGCGAGGCGCAGGCGAGGCGCCTATAAAACATAATCGCCCCGTATTAGAGAACAGCAGAATTCAGTTCTATAGTTCTACTTTATTAAGAACCAGATACTCTTTACATCCTGCTACTGTTATTACGTTACTATATGCCCTAAGGACCTTGGCGTCCTAACAGACTAACAGTACTATAACTTTCCCATTTAAGAGAGGTCGTACCCTCCTATAGTAGGATATTATAAAACTATATATAGTTCTAGATAGATCTAAAATAAAGATATTAAATATAAGAGACCCTAATATAATAAGTGCTATAATAGAATACTAACCTTTTATATAATATTAAATAAATAAATAGTAAAATAAGTTAATATTACTAAGCGGCTGGATGCTAGGTATATATAATATCTATTATTCTAAAATGCCCTAAAATGCCATAAAATGCTATAAAATGCTATTAATTATATAAACTTATAGTATAAGATATAAAACCTCCTACTACTTTTTATAGTAGATATGTGTTTAAATAAGTACTAGATATTTAGGTATAGATATAGAAGTATCCTATATACTAGATAATTATTATTCTAAATAGACTTACCCAGTAGGCCCTTAAGTACTATATAGTAGTATAATAATAATACTAGTGATTACGAAGTAAGTATAATACGTTATCGTTTACTAGAAGTACTACCTATTATATACTAAATACTTTATAGCGATAAAGTCCGTATATATAGATATAGGCTAGCCCTTTAACTCTAGTGGCGTATATATCTACTAAACTTTATACAGTAACAAGAAATATAGTAACGCCTATAATAAGTGCAATATGTTATTATTTACTAGAAATACTACCTACCGTATAGTAAATACTTCGCAGCGATAGAGCCCGTATATATAGATATAGGCCAGTTCTCTAATTTTAGCGGCGCGTATATATACCGACTTTATATAATAATAAGAAATATAGTAACACCTACAACCTCCTATATTCTACTATACCGTAATAACTAGTTACCCCTCTATAGGTACTTAATAAATTACTTATATTAAAAACTATAAAAGTTTAGTAGTATTAAACCGCTACCTAGCCCTAAATAGGCTAGGTAAGGTAGTCCCTATAAGTTATATAATTATGCCCTTATTTAACTGTGCCCTTATTTAACTATATAGTACTAAGTCTAGCCGTATTTACCCTAACTAGTAGTAGTAAATAATAACTAATTTTACCTCTATGCGGGTACGTGTGGGTAATTATAAGATTTACCGCTTTACCTCTTCTTAATTTACTTCACTTATCCTATCTTTTATCTCTTTAATAACTAACCTCTAACTATATCTAATACTAGAGTTATGCTAGTGTACTATAGCCAGCTACTATATAAAGCCCTCCTACTTTAATAGTTACCTTCTACTTAATATATACCGTAATATTATATATACCTAACTAAATAAGCGACTTAATAATAACGTAACTATAGGTAAAGCTAAATATGTGGTATAAGGCAAACCTAAAGCTAATTAAAAATACGGATATTGCCTAAGGCTTTAGAATAAGCATTAAAAACTATAATAGACTAAAAAAGAAGGTTAAAGATATTACGATTAAAGTTAAGCCTAAGAACGTAATATATTACGGTAACTCTATAATAATAAAAGAAGGACACGTTAAGAAGTTTTATAAGTAACTCCTATAATTTACTAATGCTCTACTAGATTAGAAACTATAGGTAATCCTAAAATTATAGAAAGTGCTTATTCTAATTATATAAAGAGGGTACTAAGTACCTCTAAGAAAAACCTACCTCTGTATAAATATACGTCGCCCCTAAAGACTAAAGCACAAGATAAAATAACGCTACTTTAGCTGCTATATATAATATAGCCCATAAATATTACCGTAAACCTACTATATAGTATCCCTTCGCCTTAGCTAGCAACCCTAATAGTAAGCAACGCAATTAATATAGGAGATATTAAGATTAAAATCTAATCTATAGGCTTAACGGGCAAATTAATAGTTAGGGTAGTCTAAGTCTTATATTTAATAAGCGGAAACCTATATATAGCTCTAGGTAAGCTATAAAAGGAACTATAAGCCTATATAGAGCTTAATATTAACGGTTAGCCTAAAAAGAGTATCTATATATTGCTATAAAGATATAAAAACCTCGCAATATAATTAGAGGGTATACTTATTATAGCTCTTAGTAAAATAGCAAAAAATAGCATAAAGGAGGCCGTGCTTATAGTATTATATTTACCTCCTAGCTTAAACTCCTAAGTTACTGCCACTAATAATATACCACTAGCTATTAAATCTAAGGCGCTTAAATATAACAGATATAGCGTAAAAGATAGCTAGTAAGTACTAACGCCGTATAAGGCTAGCAGTAAAAGTAAACTAAGAGGAGGTAAGAAGCGGAGTTATTTAGGATTAGTAATATATAGCTCTAAGGAAAATAGCAAGGGCGAGCCTATTAGATATAAGAAATTAGATAATAGTAAAACTAAATTAGGTAGATATAGTAAGTAGCCTTAACTAAGATTAGTAATAAGTGCCTTAGTAAAGAATAATAAAAGTAAGCTAGCTATGTCTAGGAAGTTAAATAATTATAAGGCTAACCTAAATAGATATAGGAAGCGCCCTTAACTAAAATTAGCGGTATGCACCCTTATAAAAAACAGTAATAATAAGTTGGTTATGCGTAGAAGGTAATTAGTAAAGGGAAGACGTAACCTATTTACCTATAAGCCTATATTAGCGAGTAATAGCGGTACTAGAGAAATCACTATAGGTAATAGTAAATTGCTATAACCTATTATTAAACCTAAAGGTATATACTAGCCTAACGATATAATATATAACCCTACTACTATATTACTAACTATTAATACCTCTTAAGATGTTATTATAAAGGATAGTAAATTGCCGTAACGTGCCAGTGGATATAATAATTAGTTCCTATATTATACTAACTTTAAAGATGCGTAGAGTAGAGATAAAGATAAGAATTTAATTAATAATAACAACTAAGATAAGGATTTAGTTAATAATAACGACTAAGACGTAAATATAGAGGAAGAAGTTAACTAGTAAACTTTCTTAGCCCAGCTCTATAAGGCTAGGAAGGATAACTTAAATAGCGTACTAGCGTATATAACGGAGGCAGATCTTCTACTTACTTTAGAGTATTTCCTACTTATCTTATTAAAAGTACTTTCTAAAACCGCCCTAATTAAACTCCCTAATTAGGGCCTTATATTAGGCTTTAAATTTAGCCTGTATTAAGTAGTATATATAGCTTAGGTATTTAAGTAAGAGAGGATAATTAAAGGAGGTGGTATTTATGCAGACAAACCTAGCGCGGGTAAGACTATATAAATAATTACTTAATAGCTAATAAACTACTTTTATTATTAGAATGTAATAGACGTTTAAGAAACCTAAGCTGTTAGAAATATAACCTACTACTTAACTAAGATATATCCACCGGATATAAAATACCTATAGGTAGTAAAGCAGCCAATTATATACTACTATAAAGATAACTCTAAGAAGCTATACCCTATAAACCTATAGTAAGGCTACTTAGTTATCCTTACGCTAACCCTAGGCCTACTAGAATTCCTAAAGGACGTAAGTATAATATTATAAAACGGTATAATTATAAAGCGCCCTAACCTACCCTAGATTATAATTCTTGCCCCTAGCTATAATAAAATTAAGATATTTAGTAAACTAAAAAAGAATAAATAGCTGTAAATCTGTAAGGCTTTTAAGTGGACTAATAAGAAATAATAGGAGAATAATAATAATATATATCTGGTTGGTAAGACTCTTCTATTGTACCTATAAGGTAAAGCTAAGTTTAAGAATAATTATTACTTTACCCCTAATACGACGGAACTATTAATACTAAAATACTTAACCTAATTCCTTCTAATTACTATATAAAATTATATTACCATATAACTAATACGCGAGTTTATTACTATATAAACTAGTATATAGAAATACCTAAATAGTTAAACCCCTAAATCGTATTAGAAATTAAAAAGTGTAATATAGGTTAGGTATATCCTCTAGGATAAATGCCACCTAGATGCGACTAGTAGAGTCTTAATATTATTTATTAAAGATATAGTTAAGGAGTACTATATTATATATAATCGCAGCCCTACTATATAGGGTGTGTCTAGTACGCCTAGTAACAAGAACCTAATATAACTAATACGGTTTATTATGGTAGAATTAAAGAGGCCTAAGTAGGGAAAAGTAGATAAGCTAAAGGGAACGGAGTTTAAAGTACTGCTTAAGCTTAAAAAAGAAAATATCTAGCTAAAGAAAAAGGAATTAAACTGTCTTTATAAGGATATAAAGACTAACCTAGCTTGAGTAATAGCAGATAAAAAATTCAGTAAACTGGCTATATTTTTCCGTATAGTTATTTTAACGTTTTAAATATATAGAGGGAAGTTAATACTCTAGTTTAACTAGTAAAAGCTTATCCTAAAGAATAGCTATTTTAAATTAGTTATATTATAGGCCGACCCTAATAATACCAAGGCAGCTATAATTATAGCTATAGAAAAGTAAGTAAGAATAAAGTAGAGACGCTAATATAAGGAACTTCTAGCTATATAAGAGGAAGATTGTAAGCTTTGCAGTGTGAAGAATTGAATGAGCGACTTCGTGCTTTCGACCTGAGGTGGTAGGGGCTAGTGCAGTCTTCAGTGCTTGAAGCCGTTCGTGTACCGTGTTGAGGCCGTCGATAAGGGGAAGGTAGGCTACTGATGTCGAGCGAACGATGTAATTGCTGATACCGTTTATAGCCTGTTTTTGCTTCTCGTATATGCGCAGATCGTCTTTGTACTCAGCGTAGAGCTGGTTATAGGCGGTGAGCTGGGTAGAGTCTAGCTTTGCTATCGATGTAGCCGTGGCTAGTATGTCTTTTGGTGTAGGTCGTTTTGGTGCTTTCAGGGTTGGAAGATCGTCTTTCTTCTTAGATGGGTCGATGTATTCCCATACCTCGTTAGTTTTGGCTGTGTCTTGGATGACAAAGAACCATTGAATCCAATCGGATGGCTTGTCAAGGATAAGGTTGATTTTTGATTCGTTCGTGGTCGTCATTTTTAGGATTTTGACAGGTCAGGCAGGGTCCAATTGGCGTCTTGGCAGAACCTTATTTTGACGTTTTTGATTCGTCAGTTCGTTCGTCGGTCGGGTTCGATCGTCCGTCAGCGTCGATCGTTCGTTCGTTTGGTATTTGAAGGTAATCACGAGTACAAGAGAGGTACCCGGAAGAGGCTCAAAACACTTGCAAAGGTAGTAGAAGTAGTGACTTCTTAAATGAGGTAGTAGATTGATGGTGCAACAGGTAGTGCGATTCAGGTAATTGCTTAGCAGGCAGTGCGATCCGGGCTTATAACTGTAAGCTTTGCAGTGTGAAGAATTGAATGAGCGACTTAATTCTAAATCTATGGAAATCAAGGATACTATATACAAGAAATAGGTGGCTAAGGTTGTCGGCAATACTGATAACGATTTGTAACTGTTACCTAATTGGCCACTAGGTCGCCATTGCCACTTAGTCGGTAATAGGTAATAAATAGGTAATAGAAATAATCGATAGGTAGACATCAAAGACAGGGGTAATACAGTAATAAGACATATAATGGTAAGAGACATATAAGTCAAGAAACGGGTGGTAAGTCGTAGGGTAAGGCGAACCTTGGTAGTCGGTTACAAAGATAGTAGTAATTTAAATACTAAACCTAAGATACCAAAACTTACCTAAGCTAAGTTATATACTAACGTAAAAACGGTAGCAAGCGTAGCCTAGGTTGTCTAATACTGGGACTAGTAAGCCCCTATTATAATTAAGTCCGATAATAAATACCTAAAAACTTAAAGTTATATACTTAAAGACCTAATTATTGCTAAGTAGACTACTAACCCGCTTAGTAAAGAGTTTACTAATATACTTAACCGCTATTTTTAACAGAATATAAAGTTCTTTAAAGCTAAAAAAATCTATAATTACGTTTATATCGAAAAATAGACAAATAGTTTAGCGTGTAAGATTATTATTATTACTTACTTACCTTTTATACTAGCTTATTAGTTTAATAGGCTATATAAAGAATACGGTAAAGATAAAGTGCTTCGCTATATAGCTAGCATATCTAATATTAAAAAGGCTAAGGCTAGGCAAACCTTTAATACTAACAACTCTAAGTGGATCCTACTTTGCACCTTTATATTAATTAGGCTGGCTATTAACTTATAGCGCGTAAATTATACTATTATAGTTAAGCTAAGCTATAAGCTCTTAGAGGTAAAGTAACTATTTATTTAAATAGATTAATAAGAATAAACTAAGCCCGTTTACTATAGTACTATTATAGCTAATTAGAAGTTAAGTATAGAGTAGAGGATGTTAAAGTTAACTAAATTTATATTATTACTGTAGAAGTCGGTGTATAAGGAAAAGGCTAATTTAAGCTTAAAAGCAAGCTAAGGTAAGAAGAAAGATACTAAAACTATTTAATACTAGTAATAATTATAAGAGTATAATATAACTATATATAGTTACTATATAGCGAAACCTATTATAATTATATAGTGGCGTATACGCGGGCTAAGGGATATATCTTCTAGTAACTTGTAAGTAGTAGCGTAGCGTATATTATAAACTTAGTTAACTAAAATGTTTCCAGTATTATTATTTCTAAAAGAGCATTAAGCTGTAATACGTATTATTATAATTTAGCTTATAAGCGTACGCGTATATATAAGTACGGACCTAACCCCTAAGCGACGCGTATATATACTACCTTACCTCCTATATAGATCTTCACGTAATATTAATTATATACTTTTGCCTCGTACCTTAACGGTTAGCTTATACTATAATAGTCGGCTTATACTATAATAAGCGGCCCATACTATAACAAGCTGCAGCTTACAGCACTATTATTATTAAGGCAGCGTTTAGTCGCAAATTGCAGTATTATTATTAGTGGTATAGTATATGGCCGTAAAATGTAACTAAATACGGCTAAATGCTAAAATTTCTAGATTAGTATAAACCTAACTTAAGATGCTAGTAAATTTTTTTCTTAATATAGAGCCTTAGCGAGATTTTTATATTGGCAGTAACTTTAATATTTATTAATAAAGTATATATAAAATATAAAATTTATAAAATTTATACTTTTATGTATGCTTAGTAATCTTATAGTTAGCACTTAGTAGCTAAATGCTAAGACTTAATTATAAATGCTAAAAAATGCTAAAATGGCTAAAAAGTAAAATTAAATGCTGGTAAATTTTTTCCTAACGTAGCCTAAGATATAAATATAGCTGGCTAAGACAGACACTAAAACATATAATACTATTATACCCCTTACGCACTAACTAAGAAGCAATACTCTTAATAGCTGGTATAGAGAATTATAATACACTGCTCTTAATATAAAAAGGTCTTAAGGCGGTAACCTAGTAGCTTATTAGCTAAAATATGCTAGACCAGTTCTGGGTTGCGAAGGAAATAGTAATAAAAGGTAAAGGGGCGAGCAATAGGCGCCCCCTAATAACTCTACAGTAGTAGAGTAAAGTTCGCGATACTAGCGCGTCCGTAGGCTTGTTACGGCAGCAGTGGTTTCTAAGAAGGTTAAAAAGTAAGGTAGTAGAGCACTATAGGCGACTTATAGGCGCTAAGTAGGCGAGTTCTAAAAGGCGGGGAGATGGATTACGGGGTTTTCTTAATTAGAGTTTTCTCCCTATATATAAATAAGGAGTAGTCCGCGTAGGCCCAATAGGAATCTAAATTGGACGTTAAGTAATGAATTATTATTATTATTATATTCTACTTTAGAATAAATAGAGGTTTATATAGCCTATAAGCTTTATAGTGTATAAGTATTAAATAAGCGACTTAATTATAAATATAGCTTTAAAGTCTCTATATATACACAAGGTAGGGGGTAAAAGGATAACGACGATGATCCACAATAGCCACTATAGATAGCGCCACTTAGTTGGTAATAGGTAATAGAAATAGGTAATAGAAATAAGTAGTAAAATATGCGATGGTAAGAAATAGGGTGGTAAGTTATAAGGTAGCGCAGGTCTTGGTACCAGTAGTCGGTTACACACTCCCTTAGATTTAACGGTGTAGTTAAAGCTATAGAGAATAAAGGTAGAGGCTATACCAAAATAGGAAATTTAGATATAATTTAGGAGTAGCAAAGGGTTAGGGTAATTGTAATAGCATATTGCGAATATTACGAATATTGCGGATATTATATATATTGCGAATATTGCTAGTTACTTAATGGAATAGTAATTTAATATTAAATATCTACCAAATTTAACTGCTTTATCCATGCTTCGTGCTTTTAATAAGGTAAGATTTTAGTAAGGCCGTTAGTAGGCATTTTGTCTATAGGAACCTATTATACGTTAATCTTTTTATCTTAGACTTCCTGCCTAAGCCAGTGCTAATAGATGTTAATATGCCTAAGCTTAGTATTAAGTTTTGGTATATCCTGTTTTAGAAGGCGTACGGTCTACATATTATTATATAGTAGGGTAAATTCGCGCTCTAAATTAAAGCCAATTACTTTAAAGAATTATTGCCACCAGATAATCTTAATAGTAGTAGTAAATAGGGAGAAAAGCTTTACTTTAGTAGTTAAGTAAGTAATAGATTATTATAAGGTTGCTTTCCAATTAATTAGACCTCCAAATAGTATAAATAGGTATCCTTAAAAGCTCTATCTAATTTCTTTACACTCCATAAAAGCTGCGTTAAATACTCTATAAAAGGTTATATCTTCTTCTTTAGGGTTCCTAACGTAGATATATGCTCTAAATACCTAGCTAGAGTATTTAATAACTGTTAATTTTGTTCTAAGGTAATAGGTAATAGCTTAGTTTGCCGCGTTAAGGTGTTTTTAATTTAGATTAGTAAGGAATTTAGCTAGCCTAAAATGTGTCTTAGTAATATTAGGTCTTCTAAATACGGCGAGATATATAAGCGAACTAACCTGTTACTAGTAGGCTAGTGTCCTTTAAGAGTTTATCTGCTGATTAGACGGAATCAGTTCTTTAGTAAAAAGTAATAACTTAGAAAATCTGCCAAGTTAAATATTAAATTAATTGGCTATCTTTTTAATGTAGAAGTCTTGGCAAAGCTAGAGCTTTTAACTTAGTTAGTTTCGTTTAATTTAAATTCCTAGGAACTACTATAGGTCCCTTAGTATACGGATCTTGTATTATTGTAGTAATTTAGCTTTAAATTTTTCTAGTTTTAGTGGTCCTTTTTAGTAAATAAAACGGCAATATTATTTACGTAGAAGAAGATAATAAGTTATCTATTAGTATATAGGCAGTTAGTACCTAGAATAGGTTTTAATCTAAATTTGGTCAGTATACTGGTAAGCTCTTTATACTATAATAGTGGTAAGATTTTTAGTCTATATAGCGCTACAAGTAGCTCTAGGACGTATTTGTTTTAATTAAATCCTTCTAAGTAGTAGCAGTAGACTAGTTTACTAAGCTTAGCGTTTATAAACGCATTTACGGCGTTATATTATTAATTTTCTAAATTAAATACTACTACTATAGCTATAAGGGCACGAAATATTTAAGTTGCTAGAGTTGCTATATAGGTCCCTTCTTTAGTAATCTGCAAGTCTTTACGGATATATAGTCTAGCTTTAAACTTCTATAGGTAGCCGCTTATTATAAAACGAGGGCAGTAGCTATAGAGCGTATATATTTAAGGAGTCTATAAAATATTACGCGATCGATTATAAGGGTTAAGGGCGTAAGGAGGTAATATACCTACGCGTAGCTAATATAAGCTATACGCGAGGTGTATATAAGAGCACGGGGCTCTCCTATAAAGGCCCCTGCAGTGGGGTTTTATAATATTACCCCCCCTCCTATAGAGGCGGAGCTCCGGCGACGCTGTAGTTACTATATATATATAGAAGGGACACTTAAGGTATAGAAAAGAAGAAAGGGGGGTATTGCTAAAGGTTTAAAATAACGTTATATAATAAGGCTTGGTATCTAAGAATCCAACTAATTAGATAACTTTAACCACCGGTTAAAGTTCCTAGATATCTTAACAATATTCTAGTTACGTAATCGCACTTTACCGTAATTTAACGGCAATTTACCCTTACGTAGTAATGTATAATGGTTTAACTCTATAAGGGCTCCTATAGAGAATTAAGTATAAAATCTTTACTTAGGCCCAGTTTCTGTGGGTTCGCGTAGTAAAAGTCGCTAATTAGATCCTTTGCATTTTTAAAGTCTTCCTATAGTTGCTATTCTGGCTAATCTATATTAAATCCTATATATATAGCTCTGTAGTAGAGCCGTCGTCCTCTACCTTTGCTAAAGTATTTAGAGTTAATAATTTATTTAACGGTCCACTCCTTATAGTTTTTGTCTTCGTTCTTATCTCGGATTAGTACTAGTAGGGGTTTAGGCTATATCTACCCTAGTAAGGGGTTAGGCTAATAAAGGTATAGTAGCTATAGGTAAAATATAGGCTATATCCTACGGGTAGCTAGGGTAAGTAGGAGTTCTAGCTTATATACAGCTCCCCTATTAATAACTTATTTAATTAGATAGGGGCTAAGGTTCTTATAATTAAGTAACTTTATAGGCCTCTGCGTAAAGATATTATATATATCTAGCTATACCTAGTTACTAACACGCATCTCCGGTAGTAGCGTTCTATAGCAGTTAGCGAAGTAAGCCTACTTTACTTAATCCTAGGCCATTTCTCCCTTATAGTAGTTAAGTAGATTTTTTATATAGTCTATATACTAGTTAGCAAGTAGCATCTTAAGGCGTTTTTTATATAGTAGTTTCTTATTAATAGGTTCTAGTGGCTCTATACTAGATTAGGGGTAATAACCCTTATTTACAAAAAACAGGGTAAGTCCTATAGTGGTTAAGACGTAATTATTTACTACGAATTTACCTAGTAGGAGGTAATCTACCTAGTTATTTTAACTATAGGCGACTACCTATTATAGGTACGCTTTTATACTAGTATTAGCGTTTTCTAGTTACCTAGTAGTTTTATAATAGAAGGATGTAAACATCTTAATGGAGATGCTAAGGCGTTAGCAGATTCGTCTCTATATATTAAAGTTAAATTATATACCTTAGTTGGACGTAATTAAGTTAGGTAACCTATATAGTTAATAAACTTTGTAAAGAAAGGCGTTAGTAATATTGCTAACGGCTACGCCTTTAGTTAGGACGTAGTGGCGCTCTTTTATAAGTCAGCATATTATTATAAGGATGTTCTTATAGGTACGGCTATGTCGTTTATAGGGTAGTAGGTTAATAACGAAATCTATAGCAATATCTGCCCATTGTTATATAGGTACTAGTAGAGGGTATAGTAGTCCTTAGTACTTTATATTAAAGGCCTTAGCGCGCTTATAACTATAGTAGGTACCTATAAAGCGTTTAACTAAGTCTATTATTTTTAGCTAGAAGTAGTATAAGCTAAGAAGCTTATAGGTTCCTTCTCTACCTAGGTAGCCGCTTAATTAAAGGTCGTGGGCTATTTAGATTAGTTGCCGTTATAGATTTTCTAAGTTAGGGATAAATAGGCGACCTTTATAATAGAGCCTATTCTCTTTTACTTCTAAGGCTGCTATATTAATCTAGCCTAAGCTTTAGAGGTTAGTAGGTAGCATATAGGCGCTAGCGGTCTTTGCGGTAATAAGTTAATGCAGTAATAGGTTAATAGAGGTGTTATATACTATAGTAATAAGCTCGTTAATTTTAGGAGGTAACTCTAGTTCTATAGTATAAAGCTAAGGTATAGTTGGCTTTATTATAGGTAGTATACCTAAGGCTAAATTTTATACCCTTAGGATTGTTTATTATTAGAACTAATTATAGGGGTTATCTTTAGACTAAGGAAGGTCTTACGAGCGGCGTGTTAGGCTATTAGGTTTAGTACCTTATACTTCTAGTCTATATACAATTTTAAAGTTAAAACTAGAGAGGAACTCATTCTAATATACTTAACGTTAGTTTAGCTACTTTGTGGTTATAAAGTACTTAAGGTTGCAATAGTTCGTAAGGACTTTAGTTAGCTAATTAGGCTCTACTAAGGAGAGTTCTAGTTAGAATTCTTTAAATACTTATATAATTGTAAGGAGTTCTTTATTATAGATCTTATAGTTATACTTTTATAGTATAAGCTTAGACGAG
>Ga0307515_10009269_pt1 | contig 19050 bp, 8 predicted proteins | sample 17_EM_MG_FD_194513 | JGI IMG/M metagenome (GOLD analysis project Ga0307515, IMG submission 194513) | Populus trichocarpa ectomycorrhiza microbial communities from riparian zone in the Pacific Northwest, United States - 17_EM | ecosystem: Host-associated > Plants > Roots > Unclassified | place...
ATTTGAATAACCTCACGTCGCTGCAGTTCTCATCACGGGCCCTACAAATCAGGTCAAACTCGAGCCTCTGGTTGGCTGATTCTTATCGATAACTGAGAGCCAGAACCGGCGGGTTAAGGGATACCGCTATTCTTTGCACAAACAAGGCCATTTACGGCCTAGCTTCGGAAATTCCCTTCGCCTTCAAGCCGCTGGGTAAAATCAGAGGCCGATATTTTCAACAGAGTTTCCGCCCTCTCAAGAACTTATGTCGTCTTTTCGAGTTCGACCGAATTACAAATTGCGCTCTAGAATTCCGCGTTACCATACGACGAGCGACCCATGCTCCTACAAACCCATTCGGGCTTGGGTGCAGGAGTGTGTACGGGATATAGACCCCAAGAATCGATTGCAACAGCTCCATATACATATCGAAACACCTGGGGGATTTAATTTGTCGTTTTCCGACCGTTTTGTGTTAAAAGATCATCCTGCTTACTCGCTTTTAAAGGTGAGCCAGTGGTGGCTCGAGTTTCATCATCGTGGTGCTATTGCTAATGCGTAGAGAATCTGGCGCGCGAAGGGTGGGCAAATTTACATATCAAACCCGCGTTATCAGCACGCACTCGAGCCGCTTGCGGATCTCTTTAGCATCGAGGGGGTTCTTGTTACTGGAGCTGTGACCGACAAATTTGCGAATCAGCTATAGACCGCTATAGTGGCAAAGGGTCCTGGCATTTCTCGATTGCCTGCAATGGTTGAGTATCCAATCAAGCGTATTTTTAGGAGGCAAGGGAGAACTCCGTACTTAATGAGTACACGAAGGTGGTATGACCCAAATCTCCAATGGGATACCGAAATCTTTCGCGATCACTTCTTTGGAATTGCAGTTGATTGGGACTTGGATGTGCCGAAAGGCCCTTCACGGTAGACAGGCTTGATGGTAGTATTCCTGAGTCTCTAACCAAGCATTCTGCTTACCAATGGGAGCCCACCTTGTTATATCTCTTGTACTCGCTCCGAATAAAACATGAGTGAGCACTGGCTGTAGTCCATCTGCATTTAATGCGTGAGATCAGGGAGCCAAAAGCTAGTTTTTAGGGAACTTTACAACAGGTCCGTAGCCTTAAACAGAGTTTCATTGTATAGAAACCAGACCTGAGCCTCTCAAACGCCATTCCTCATGTTTCACCGAATATCAAGTAGTATGATGCCGCCATTCCTAAAACACCAAGTCGATGATATTTGTCACACCTGTCGTCTCCGGATTTCTCTAACAGTCTCTCTCTCCGCCGAATTGTATCTGCGTTCTGTAAGCCCCCGACCACAAAAACCATGGTAACATAAGAGTCGTACTTTAGGAGTTTCTCAATCAGGTCAACGTGTGTCATGACCATGCGCCGGCAGCAGTATCTTCGCAGTTCTAGCTGGTCCATCGCGTCACTAGCACTTATATTAGATGGCACCCGAGAATATCTGAAAGATCCCATTACCCGTCGCTTATGCCATCATCGATCAGCTTCAGGTAACGTTCCCATAGATCTCCAATCACCTAAACCAAATTTGTTAGCACAAGGCAAAATAGATTTGGCGGGGGGCAAGCATGTGGAGCTCGAGATTTGCTCACTTTGCCACAGGAGAAACACCGAATGGGGATAATCATCCTGTCGAGAGCGCGAAGTAATTGCGTGCGAGAACTTGAGTTCTGGGGAGGAGGGTTCGCGATTATTGAAGACGCTTTGTCGTGAAATCTCAATCTTGGCAGCGACACGGCCCGTTTGTTTCTCCGGTTAGCTAGTGGTATTGAAAAATATTTTGGACTTTCACGAACATGATTTTGAAAATAATGTGCAAGCCTCAGGAAAGCTTCAGAGCAAGTTTTACGGTCAATTTACCTGACGGCGAAGTCGAATAACATATCTACCGTCGCTATGTCAACTGAGCAAGATTCCTCTCCCCGAAAGCGGAAACGTGCTTCCAAAGGACAAGCTCATGAGCACCAAAGAAAGCGGAGTAAGAAAGTTGAAGAGGAGGGAGAGGCTGGAGAAGAGCAGGCAGACATTCCAATTTCGGAGGAGACTCTGGCCCCACAATCTCGTCCAGACAATGATATACACAAACTCGAAAAAGGTATTGCAGTTATGAACGGAATTCCCAGAATATCAAAGACAGCAAAGCGGAACAAGCAACGTGAAAAGGCGAAAAGAAGGGCTGAGCTAGCTACTTGGTCTCTATCAGAACCAATTGGCGGATGGTTTTTACCCCAAGATCCGGTTTTCTCACAGGACGAAAGGTTGGCTACACAGCCTTTGTTGAAAAACACTTGCTTACGCAAATAATGCAGATACTTGATCCTAGCGAATAGTAGAGCAATGCATATTTACTCAACTGCAACGTCCTTACTCGCACGAACGCTCCCTATCGGATCCGGTACCATATCATCATACACTTTATCAAGATCAGACCCAAACAGGGTTTATGTCGCAACATCAGCTGGCCTGATAATTCTTTGGGATTGGGATAAGGACAGAAAGATTTCGCGATGGGATCTCGGCTCACCAATACGCGGGATTACCGCGGTCGTACCGGAAGGATCCCCTCACGATGTCATTTACACTCAAGAAACCGAAGATCGCTATATGATCATGGCTCATAGCCTTCAAAGCGGTGCCGAAGCCTCACAAACCAAGGTCAAACAGATTTTGAAATCCAAAGAACCGATCCAATCCTTCCAGGTCCTCTCGAAAGGAACACTTGTTGTGGTAGTTTTGAATACATCTATCATGATTGGCAAGGCGACGAAATCTGTATCTCCCTCTTTAGAAGACCTCAATTACACTTGGCGGGAATTCAAAGTTCGCCAGCCCATTACCTGTTTCAACGCATGCATCCGATCAAGAGGGCATGCCGCGACTGCGAAAACGCACAAAAGCCCGTCTCAAGTGGTAGCGGAATCACTTGACCTGGCTATCGGGTGCGTTGAAGGCGAGATTTTTGTCTTTGAAGATATTTTGGGGAAGCTTATGAAGGCCGAGAAGCCCCGAAAGACGTCAGAACAGTCAGGGGACTTAACGCCGATGCGTCTCCATTGGCATAGGGAGGCAGTAGGATCAGTGAAATGGTCATTGGATGGTATGGAACAGCTGTATACAACTTACGACAACTTCAGACTAACTTGCTATAGGCAACTACATAATCTCGGGTGGAAAGGAAACCGTTCTCTTGATGTGGCAACTTGGAACTGGGAAACAGCAAACACTGCCTCATCTTACGTCTGCGATAGACAGTCTCACAGTGTCTCCGTCAGGCGCTTCTTATGCCATCCGTCTTGCAGATAATTCAATAATGGTGCTTTCAACCACCGAACTCAAACCGAAAACGAATATTGCCGGGATTCAATCCCGGAGAGCTGTATCCGATAATCAACCATTGCCGCAAATTAAGGTCGTTACTTCTGTGGTCGGAAAACCTGTCAATCCACTCGACAAATTTCGTAAAATCCCAATGGCTATGAACCCTGTTAACCCAAGTCAAATTATACTGTCGGTACCTTCCTCTCAGCCTCGAACTGAATCAAACGAGACCCGCGTACCTGCACCATACCTCCAAACCTTTGACTTATCCGCTTCCCATCACATATCTCGTCAGGCACTCACCCGCAACAATGCTACAGATTTCAACAAGGGCCCCGGGGGTGCAAAAATACGAGAGCCAGACATCAGATTCTTGCGACTTAGCCACGACGGAATATGGCTTGCAACTGTTGAAGAATGGCAGCCATCTAAGACCGATGTAGATCACCTTGCGGAAGACTTGTTAGTGGCAGAAGAAGAACAGTCGCTACGTCGAGAGATATACCTCAAGTTTTGGCTTTGGGATAAGCAGAGAGAGCTCTGGACGTTGGAAACGAGAATCGACGCCCCTCACAAATATCCAGACGGAATTGCGCCCTGCCGAGTCTTCGACATGATTTCGGACCCTTGCGAGGCAGGATTCTCCACTATCGGTGAAGATGGTTTCGTACGCGTGTGGAAGCCGAAGACTAGACTGCGGGACGGCTCTGTTGTGCGAGGCAGTGATGCAGAAGGCCTGGTTACTTGGTCGAACCGCCACTCGGTTGAGCTGGGAAGCATGGTAGAGACTCTCGACGCGGACTTCGATCCCCAGGTCTCATCCCTGCTCAGCAATGCATGCTTGGCATACTCAGCAGACGGCTCGATTCTGGCTGCCGGCCAGTCGTGGACATCGAGAGCGGATCCTGAACTTGTTCACATCATCGACACAGAGATAGGTATTGTTCGGCGCTCAATGTCAGGACTCTACACTACAGAGATTGCTGCATTAGGCTTCGTTGAACGATATCTGGTTGTCATCTCTGACTCTGTCACCGTATGGGACCTGGTCGACGACGAGCTCATCTACAACCTCCCCTTCGTTCTGAGCAACATCAAGTCTTTCCAAAAAGCCTCGATGATTCACCTAGCGACGAACAGTAGCGAACGCACCTTCGCAGTAGCCTTCCCATTCATCGAGGCGGATGGGTCTGGTAGCGAGATGCGTTTGAAAAAGACAATGTCTAAGCTTATGGTGTTTGATCCGTCGCACCCTGAGCCGCTCTGGTCAGCCACCATTCCAAACCTCGTCATGGCCCTGCTGCCAGCCCAGAACTCGAAAGGCTATGTCGCCCTGGATGCAGCAGCTGAGGTTCGGATCGTTAGTCCTAAGGCTGGATTGTCGATCCCACTGATCGGGCCGGTTGCTACAGCTGACCAGTCTCTGGCCGTCTTTAGGGACGAGGAACCAGAGAATATTGAAGTTGATGAAGAGGACGAGGATGGGGATGAGGAAGAAGGGGAAGAGGTAGACGTGAAGCTGGGACAAATGATAGTAGTGGAGCAAGTGGATGAGTCTGTTGAAGACACGGAGAACGACAAGCCAGTCGTGAGGCCAGAGCAGCTAGCACAGATCTTTGATGTTGGGCCATCTTTTGCCTTGCCCCCTGTTAAAGATCTCTTCAGCGCTGTAGTTGGCCTCTATGCTCGGAAACCAAGGGGACGACCTATACAGGATACGACGACCAAAGCGTAGTGTAGTTAAAATAGTTGTAAAGTCTACCATGGACATAAAACTTTCTTCTAATTCATTACTTGCACATTATATATGATAACTCCACTTAAATGTGTTGGCTGTAGAGACTAAGTCGAGAATGTTCTCGACCCATTTTATCACTCAAAAGGACACCTGCGATATCACGCACAACCATTATCGTTTAGACCCAAAAAGAGAGGAAGTCTACGTTCCTCGTTTTCCGGTCTAATTTCATATCGACGCTGGTAGAGCGTCGAATGCAAAGCAACTATTAAGATATTATCTAGCCACTAAATCACTCTCATATCCCTTCTAACGGTGGTCCTACGAGAGTTTGACCATGCGCGAACACTAGAATCAAAAGTACGCGTATGGTCACGGAGCCTTGATCTATTAATTCTATTGGTTAGCTCTTATCGATAACCGTAGGACGAATTCCACTGTTGGAAGGGATAGGGGTGTGTTCTTCGCAAGACAGCGATCTGTCTCACTATCAAAGCAACTTGGCTTTGCAAGAGGGCAAGCTCATTTGCCCGCCTGGTTGTTCTTGGCAGTGTGAGGATCCCCGCCACAGGAGCAATTCCAACGATTCCAACGATTCCGTGGGACCGACGTGTCTGCCTGATTAATTTCTTAGTCATCGCCATATCGAGGTCGTGGTTGCACCGAGACAGGGGTTATGTAACGCTAGCAGGGCTTTTATAAAGCTATACTGTTTAGGTACTAGGGAATTTACTGTCTCGGTTGCCGTCTAAGTCGCTTACTAAGATAATATCCCACTTGCGTACAGTTATCTCGGTCCCAGACGATCAGCCAATTATAAGCTGCTTACATAACAGATTAATCATCTTATGTTATTGTCGTCTGGTACACGGTTCGGAAATTTATTAGTCCCTCGCGCTAATTTATATGTAATTCTTATACAAACTCGTGCGCCATACTAAATTTTTAGCTATTAATTAATAACAAACTAACACCTTTATAAATAATCGGCTAACGTTATGTTCTAGAACTTTATAAGGCGATTTTAACGCTGCCAAAATTATTGCGAACGGCCTGGTGGTTACTGCTATATTTTACCTTAAATAAGCAGGTCTCCCCTTTAAAGCTCTGCCTAAAACCCTACTGCTATTAATTAATAATAAACTAACGCCTTTATAGATAATTAGCTAACGTTATATTCTAGAGCTTTATAAGGCAATTCTAACGCTGCCAAAATTATTACGAACGGCCTGGTGGTTACCGCTATATTTTACCTTAAATATTACCGCTAAAACAGTAAATATTTAGCCAGAGCCATTAACCATTACCAATCCTTAACGTTTAACCTCCTATATTAATATTTATAGTAGATAAACACCTAAATAGCTAATATATTGTATTTAGATTAATTCTGTACCTTATTACCTGCTATTACGGACGCTTTAAGTACGATATTACGACTACTTGGAAAGGAGACGGAAGAAGCTAGTTAGTTGATTCAGGCACGGTCCAGGATAGAGCCAATAAAACCATGTGACGAGGAATAGTAGCCGAGGTCACGTAGGGTGATCTGTATAATCTATAGGATCTATATAATCCATAATAGAGTAAATAGAGTATACGTACATCGCGTATAAGGAGGATTTTATAGAAGTACAGTTGTGTATTTAAGGACCCTTAGTCCCTACCTAGATAGTTCCTTCCTTATAGTAATTCTTAGAATACAATTAGAGTTAATCTATTAGGCAACTACTCCACCAGTTATTATTACTTATTAACTATTATTACTTGCATTTCCTATACACCTAGCCTAATAATAGGACCCACTGTAGTTCTTGCTATAAGGTTCCGTTACATAATTACTACCTAGTTACGGTATTAATAACAGTAAGTCGGATAATATGCCACCAAAAGCAGCCACTATAACGCCATTAACGGCGGCAACTACATTAAGGTTAGGTAACGACACTAGTATAGTAGACACTAACTTATAGCAACCTGTAACGGTTGGACAGCTATAAGAGATAGTTAACTAGTTAATAGAAAATAATGTAATGTTAGAAAATAGGATTAACGGGATAGGCGCAGTAAAGGTTAAGTTACTATTAATTAAGAGATACTTAGGAGAGAGATTAAAGCTTAAGGGATTCTTTACGCAAATGCACTTTAAGATTGCGCAAGAGGGAGCTAAGCTGGCAATACCTATAGATTAAATAGTATACGCAGGATTGTTCTTAACAGGAAGAGCACTTAAATAGTTTAAGCCTTACCTTACGGAAATCTAGGCAAATAGAATAACGACTACAAACCAAGAGGTACAGCTTATGTTCTTAAGCTAGAATAGATTTGTAGAGCGACTTATACAAATATTTGGAGACCTAGAGGCAGTAACTATAGCGGAAAGAAAACTTTAAGATATTACGCAATAAACCTTAGCAATTAAGTATATAATATAGTTCTAGACGTTAGCAATATAAGTTAAGTGGAATAATAGGGCGCTTATAGCACGGTATAAATAGGGACTTAAGGCTAAAGTCTAGGACGCGATTATCCTAATAGAAGATACGGATACCCTAAGAGAACTAATAGATTAGGCGATTAAGATTAACAATTAGATCTACTAAAGGGAATAGGCCAAGAGAGGTTAGGACAGAGTTCTATAGTTATATAAGGCGCAGAGTACGCAACGACTAAAGCTAAGTTAAAAACCATGGTATAGCGCAGAGCTAATAGACCTAAGTAGTACTAAAGAAGCCTATAAGAGATAGAGTAAGAAACCGTAGAAACCTAGGGGATAAGGATTAAGTAATTAAAGGTCTAAGGAGCAGAGGCTAAACTAAGGATTTTAGCAGCAGAAGATGTTTAGGTAGACTCTATAGCAAAAGTAATAGTTTAAAAAAGGAGCTTATATAAATTGCGGAAAATAAGGTTACTTTACAAAGGATTATAAAGATAGTTAGAGATACTATATAATAAAGGGAACTAGACTAATGGCAGACGATATATACTGTAACCGACTACTGGTGCTCTGATGAGCCTACCCTTGACTCACTCAACGACTCGCTCACCTTGACTCGTTCACCGACTCGAGCCACCGACTCGACCACTGACTCGGTCGATGACTCGGTCAATTCCTTTCTTATCTCATTATCTATACCTTCCTCATGTATATATATAGACCCTTTAGACCTCCATTTACAATCAAGTCGCTCACTCAATTCTTCCACACTGTAAAGCTTACATATACGCACAGAGGGATAATAATGCGCTATAAGGAACAAAAGAGTGTTTAATTAAAAGTTTTGCGTTTTGTTATAACAACGCATACCAAATTTATAAGGACGCTAAGTATGGCGTAAGCTATTAGCTATAAGAGCTAGCACCTATAGGATATAGAGGAACCAATAAACTAGTTCGCAGATTGGATATCAAGGATAATAAATTCAACGTAGGCGAAATATTCCGTGACGATAAGGTAATAAGAGCGGTTTACTAGGAATATATAGCCATTAGAGATATTACAATAGAGGCAGAAAATAATTCCACTATAGAATAGGGAATATTAGTAGGGATTAAAACCCCACTAGACATAATGTCTATTACTTTATAAGACGCAAGAGAAGTAAAACAGCAAACTACTTTAGCACTTAATAAAGGCAAAAGGCTAAAGGCTTAAGATTCTTAAGATAAGATAAGAGAGGACTAAGATTCTTAAGACAAGATAAGGCAAGCTTAAGGACCTACAACGGACGAAAACCAATAGAGTAGAGCAGTAGCTTAGTTTAAGGATATACGAATAAGCTTAGGATAAAGTTTCCTATAGGCATAAGATTCTTAAGACGGGATAAGTAAGATTTAAGACTTTTAAGATAAGATAAAAATACTAAGTAAGCCTAGTTAGACTAAGGCTAGAGCTAAGCTTAAGTTAGAAGCGAGCTTAGGATTAAAGAATCTAAGGGGTTAAGAATTCAGAGTATAAATTAGGACACTCACAGGTAAGAGGTAAAGAGCTTCTTTATAGATTAGAGAATCTATAGTATAAATAGTAACTAGACTGGGAGATAGATATATAGACCCAGAGGACTTACTAGTAGAATACAGTGTTTAGACTAAAGATTAAAAAGTTAATACCAAGATTAAGAAGTAAAAAGACTTTAAGGATCCGTTAGTAAGACAAAAACTAAAGAAAACCATGGACAAATTTAGAGCAAAAATTATCGTATAGTAAGAACAGAAACTAGATAAAAGATCTAGTATATTAGGACGTATAAGGGACAGAGCGCTAGTATAAAAAATCACTAATAGGCCAAGAGTAGGCATACTAAGAGCTAAGTAGCTTACTAAACTAGAAGATAAAGAGGATCTAGGAATCCCAACTAGGTTTAAGGAACGACACACTAAAGGCTATTACAATGCAGTAATAAGAAGATACTTCCTTACAGATAGACCGTACACACTTTAGTAGCTATACTAAAAGTGGTATAGGCAGAGGCATAATAATAAGTGGGAAGATTTCTATATGTAGTTAGATGAGAAAGTTATCCAAGACTACCCAATTATAGAAAAGGCCATAACTTATATTAAAGGAGCCTTAATTATAACGTTAAAGGATCTAGAGGAATAATTAGAGGACTAAAGGAGTAAAAGGCGTATCTTAGTACCTACAAATAAAGTCGCAATATTTAGATTAGTATAACATAAGTTTAAACTTAGGAATAAAGACGAGCTAAGAATTAACCTAAAGCACCTAGCACACTATACGCTATCATGGATTGCATACATGGACAACATATATAAAATACATAAAAATCTAAAGGAAAAGAATCGGAAATACTCTATAAGGATATACTAGATAATAGACAAACAATAGTACAGAAATGCTAAATATATACATAGATAGCATCCAGCAGAAGTCTAAGAGGAAGGAAATTTAATACTTTAACCAGGAAGATTCCTTATAGAAGAATACTTAGACAGACAATAGTGGTAAAAATACCCAAAGAACACGTGTTTATAGTATATTAAAGATAAAAAGCAAACTAGGTATTAGCTAAAGAGTAAGCTAAGTGCACAAGAATTAAACAGCTAATAGTTAGAAAAAGTAGAGGCCTATAGGACCAAAGGGAGCTAGTAGTAGAGCCTTAGACCCTTAAAGGAATTTAAGGATAATACCTAAATTTACGAATTAAGTGGCAAGATTAACAGTTTAAGGCATTAATAGATAGTGGAGTAATAAGGAACCATATCTTGCTAATAGTAGTTAAGAGAATAGGATTACCTTATAGATAAAAGGAGGAACTTTACCTATTAGTGATAATTTTAGGAGATCCGATAGCCTATAGAGGAGGTATTATCAATCTTAAAATAGGACCTATTTAGTTAACCATTAAGGGGAGACAAATCAAGATGTCTTTCGATATCCTACTATTAGGACGGGATAAGGCAGTACTAAAAATACCTTAGTTATAGAAATACAATCTAAGGATTAATTAGATTATAGGATAGGTTAATATTAGGGATAATTAACGCCGTAAGATGCAATAATAAGCCAAGTTAGTATGGTACTAAGTTAGAGCGATATATAAAGAGACTAAGCAAGGCTTAAGTTATATACTAAAGAGATATTATAAGTATAGCAAGAAACTATGGTTACTAGAAAGTAAGAAGCTGTTAAAGTATATAGTATAGGACTATAAAATAGAATTGGAACCAGGAACAAGTCTAAGGTTCTTTTTAATCTATAAGCTTACCGAAGAGGAAGGTAGAGTATTAAAAGAGTTTATCTAAGAAAACTTACGAAAGGGATATATTAGACAATTATAGTTATTAGCGGGTTATCTAGTACTGTTTATACTAAAGAAGAATGGCAAACTAAGGCTGTGTATTAACTATAGGCAGTTAAACAGCATTATTAGAAAGGATAGGTATCCTTTACCCTTAATTAGCGAAATCTAAGATAGGATAGGCAACGTATAAATCTTTATAAAAATAGATCTAAAATGGGCGTACTATTAGATTAGAATTAAGGAAGGCGATAAATAGAAGGTAGCCTTTAGGTTAAAGGAAGGACTATATAAACTATTAGTTATGCAATTTAGGCTTATAAACGCACCAGTAATATTTCAGAAGCGTATTAACAATATATTAGGAGAACACTTAGATGAATTTATTATGGCATATTATTATTTACTTAATAACTAAGGAAGAACACGAGGAATACGTTAAATGGGTTTTAAGGAGACTACAAGAAGAATAAATACTAGTAGTAATTAAGAAATGCAAGTTCTTCACTAGGAAGACCGATTTTATTAAATTTATTATTAAACTAGGCCAACTTAGTATAAATCTAAAGAAGATTAAGGCTATAGTAAATTAGTAAGAACTAGAGAACGTTATGCAGTTAAAATCATTCCTAGGGTTTTATAATTACTGTAGAAGGTTTATAGCGCAATAGTTAAAAGATATCAAGCTATTTACGTAATTAATAAAAAAAGAAGAACTATAGGCATAGGGAGAGGAGCAAAGAGAACTTTTTAAGAAAGTTAAAGAGTTGTTTACCCAGGAGCTAGTTCTTAAGATCTATTAACTAGGACTAAAAACGGTTATAGAGACAAATACATTAAACTATATACTAGGGGCATACTTTATGCAACGGCATTAAGATAGATAGCACCTAGTGGTATACTATAGTCGAAAAATAACACCACTAGAGTTAAACTATAACATCTACAACAAGGAGTTGTTAGGTATAGTTATAGTATTAAAGAAATAGAGAGCATTCTTATAAGGTATAGAAAAACTATTTATAGTTAAGATAGATTATAAGAACTTAACAGGATTCCTAATAATAAAGGAACTTAACCAAAGATAGGTTAGATGGGCAGAGATGCCTACGGAATACTATTTCAAGATTTAGCATACTAAGGGTATAGATAATACGCGGGCAGACGCTCTAAGCCGCAAAGCTAAATTATAGAACGATGAGAAGCTATTAGGGGCTTTATTACAAAAAGACATAAATAGATTAATTAGGTATAATTATCCAAAAATTATAGTAACTTAAGAGAGTAATAAACTAGAGAAAGTCTATAAGATACTAGAAAGCTTTTAGGAATAAAGAATTCTAGAAGTATAGCTAGAAGATCTATAGATGGATATATACAAAAATTAAGAAGCGAAGTATATCCTAAGAAGTATAGTAGAGTGGTTTATGGAAGACTTCTATAAGGGATTAACTTAAGGACATAATAGAGCTACGGGCTTAGTGTTAAGACTTTAAGAGGAGTACATTATTAATAGAATCTAGAGGATAGCCAGAAAGGCCACTAAGAAGTATTTAAATTGCTAAAGGAATAAACTAACGAGGCATAGGCTATATAGAGGGCTATAACCTATTAAAATACCAGAGAGACTATAGGAGGTTATATTATAGGACTTTATTATTAAGTTACTAAAGTTAAAAGATTCTATTACTGGATAAGATTATAATGTAATCTTAGTAATAGTAGATAAGCTTATAAAGTAGGGATACTTTATAGCATATATAGAAGAAATCTTAGTAGAAGATGTCGCTAGAATCTATATTAAAGAAGTATTCGTAAGATATAGAGCACTAAGTAAAATTATATTGGATAGAGATCTAAGATTTATAGCAGTATTCTAGAAAGTGTTTTTAGCAGAGTAAGGAGTTTAAGCAGTAACTTCTACCGTATATTATTTATAGACAGACGGTTAAATAGAAAGATTAAATTAGACACTAGAGCAGTATTTAAGACATTATATTAATTACGTATAGAATAATTGGGTATCGCTATTACTAGTTATACAGTTTGCATACAATATAACACCTTAAGAAGAAATAGGCACATCACTATTTAAGGCGAATTATAGATATAAGCTAAGAACATTGTTATTACTACGGCAAGTAAAGAAAACAAGTAGTACAGCTAAAGAAAGAATAAAGATATTAATAAATCTTTATATAGACCTTAAAGAATTAGTAAAGAAAGTATAAAAAAGAATAAAAGGGTACTATAACGCTAGGAGATCTAAGGGACCAGATCTTAAGGAGGGAGATAAAGTATGGCTACTATACAAAAATTTCAAGAGTTAACAACTAAGTAAGAAGTTAGACTATGTTAGACTAGGACCTTTTAAAATTAAGTAAAGGATTTCACTGGTTACGTTTAAATTAAACCTATTAGCTAAAATGAAGATCTACCCTATATAATATATCGCAATACTAAAGCCAGTATACGGAAATATTAAGCCACTAGTTTACAAGGCAGACACGTATAGAGGATAAGAAGAAGATAAATAGTAAGTTTCGAAGATTATTAACTATAAGGATATTAACGATAAAACATGGTATAAGGTTAAGTAGATAGGCTACACTAAGACTACCTAGGAACTACTAGAGAATTTAAAAAACGCTATAGAAAAGGTATAGGAGTATTAGAAGAGATTAGGTTAGGCAGCATTAATAAAGAAGGATCGCCAAAGAATGAGTTACCTAAGGGGGACCTAAGAAGAGTAGTTGCTGAGCTACTTAAATCTGTTTCCTTCTCTATTAGAAAAGAATCCGTTCTTTTATTACTAAGTTCCTATAAACCTTATTCTATAAGTTTCCACTCCTTAGAATAAACCTTCTTACGCACCTTCTTAAGACGAATTAGCTGAGTGGACGCCGCTAGACAAGACTTAAGGGCCCGTTACTAAGTATTGGCAGCCTCCCGTTTAGCGTCCTAAGAACGGCGCAATTTAGTAAGAGCAATAGATAGTTTATTATCTAGCTACGTAGCAGTAGATTAAATATAAGACCCTAAGATAAATTAATTAGGGAACTAGACGACTATTAAGAGTAATAGGTTATATATATTTAGTATTAGAGACGGAGCGAACGTTATAGGACAAATAAATATTCACTTTAGTACACTCCGAGCAAGAGAACGGTTATCGCGAAGATAGGTTCGCTAACGTAATATAAACTAACCCCTTTTTCAAACATTAAGAATACGGAGATAGTATAATCTTACTAAGAGATAATATCGCAGTAACGGTGTGAACACGACGAGTGGTTAAGGAAGAAGAAATTACTTTAGGTATAATAAGCAATAATATTAACCAAATTAATTAGATGGATATTACACCTCTAGTAAACAACTTAGAGATATTAGGAATCTTTAAGGATAAAGATAAAGAGGAGGGAGATAGTGTTACGGACGCTTTAAGTATAATGTTATAACTACTTAGAAAGGAGACGGAAGAAGCTAGTTAGTTAATTTAGGCACGGTCTAGGATGGAGCCAATAAAACTATATAATGAGGAATAGTAGCCAAGGTTACGTAGGGTGATCTGTATAATCTGTAGAATCTATATAATCCGTAATAGAGTAGATAGAGCACACGTATATTGCGTATAAGGAGGATTTTATAGGAGTATAGTTGTGTATTTAAGGACCCTTAGTCCCTACCTAGATAGTTCCTTCCTTATAGTAATTCTTAGAATACAATTAGAGTTAATCTATTGGGCAACCACTCCACCAGTTGTTATTACTTGTCGACTATTATTACTTGCATTTCCTATACACCTAGCCCAATAATAGGACCCACCGTAGTTCTTGCTACAAGGTTCCGTTACACCTGCTTTATTGCTTTTCCGCTACCTATACCACCTAAACATTAACCTGCAAACCTCCTACTAACTCTATGTTTACTAATAAGCTATATACCGCCGTTTGGTATAAAGAAACGCTTAAAGGCCTTAATAAGGAAGCTAAAAGTTGGATATACGCCCAGTATAGTACGCAACTGTCCTCGTACTGCTAGCGAGGTAGTAGATAATACTATTGGTGCAGTAAACGTCTTTAAAAAGCAACGCACTGATAATAAGGCGTCTTAGTTATTAGTAGCAGATGGTAAAGCTCCTTAGTTACTGCGGATAGATCTATAAATATCTTAACTTTCTACTAGCTTAGCTAGCTAGGATACACCTTAACTCTCTACTAACTTGGCTAGCTAGGATATACCTTAACTCTCTACTAGCTTGGCCTGTTAGGATATACTAAAGATATAAGTAGCTAGAGCTTAGAGAAAAATCTAAGATAAGAAGAAGCCTAACATAATAACTTAAGCACGAGATAATGCAATTTAGGGTACTATATTACTGCTATACGGCGATAAATTCTATGCAAAAAATAAGTAGGTAACCTATATTTGGAGGCTGATCTATAATCGCATTAATATTATCCTTATTATATAAACCGGCTTTAGTAAAAGCCTTATTATGTAAGTAATTTTAATCCTTTATAAAAATACTATATCGCTAATATTTTTTCCTCTAAACGAGATTGCAAAAGAGCAAGTTTAAAAGGTTAATTAGATTGGTGGTAATACGCTATTTCTTAACGCCGACGTTAAGGATATAGATAAAGCGCTTAAGAATATAAGAGCCGGCCTATATACTTATATCTTCATTAGTCCTAAGCTTACCAGTATACTATCTTTTTAAGATCTGCTTAAAGACCCCAAGTTTAAAAAGTAATTAGCCTTAGTTACTATTAACGAAGCTTATCTTGTTATATAATGGGGTAAGAAGTTTTGCCCTAAGTATACGCAGCTACGCTATATACGCAATCTAATTAGAAGCTCGGTTCCGTAGTTTGCCTATTCTATAACTTTTAATCTAAAAACGTTAGAAACGGTAAAGAAGTCCTTAGGCTTTAATAATACTAATATACACCTTAAGTAGACTTCTATTTCCCATAGAGAGCTTATCTTTTATCTTAGCTAGATACTAAAGGATATAATTACTAAATATACCTCGCTCCGCTTCCTTCTTAATAAGGCTATTAATTCTCTAACTATTAAAATATACATTAATCCTGCCGTCTTTTAGGGAGGGAGCTGCTTAGCTACTCCGTATAAGATTCTAAAGACTATTATATTCTTTAATACTAGAGTCTAAGCTATAGAGGCGTATAGAAGCATATCTAAGTACCTATAGTAGCTATATCTAGCTTAATATACTAAGAATATTACCCGCTTAATTATGGCCGTATTCTATTAAACAACCTTATTATTTAATAAGAAGTTAATACTAGATAAGTTTAGGAAACTAGCAGAATCTTTTAAGATTTAAATTATTTTTGCTATAGAGGCTATTGAGATTAGTATTAATCTTCTGGACGTCTATAGAGTGGTTATATATATAATACCAGCGCCTAAATAATATTTCTCTTTTCTTCTATAGCGTGGTGGTTAAGCTAGTTGCGATAGTAGAAGGGCTAAAGTAATCTTTTTATTTAAACACTAGTGCTTTAGCGAATAAGACCTACTCCTACAGCTAAAGCCGAAGGCAGTACACCGTTTAAATTCTTACTAATAGCAACAGTCTTACGCACTATTATCCTACCCCTCTTCTACCTCTTAGCCATTACCATTACGCGGATCCTAATTACTGTTAGTTAATTCTATAAACTTGGACGACTTATTAGCTAGTAATACCACCTAGTTAAAGCGGGGAGGTAAAAAGGAAGATAAGTAGAAGCGTATAGAGATAAGAGATAAGTTTTTCTAGCTATATAACGATTACGAGTGTATTAAGGAAACACTATATAAGTATTTTGCCAAGCCTAACGCTTTAATTACTGCTAATACCGATAAAGGCTTCTGCTATAGTTACTATAATAACTCTCTTTAGTTAAGAACGCCCGAACGTAAAATATATAATAAGAAGGGGGCAAATCTAGATGCTAAAAAGAATTATATCCTTAAGAGACTTTAGACGTGGGCTTAGATATTAGTAGTACCTATAGCTATTAGTAGATCTGCTCTATTTCTAACACATTATACTATTACCGTTCCATATACTATGCTATATTAAATAGCATATTAATTCCACCTAATTACTATACGTAAACACCTTAATAACTATATAAACGAATAGGAGTACGTAGATCTACTATCTAAAAGTCTATAGCAGGAGCTGCGTGCGGCTAGTCTTAAATATAATTATATACTACACCCTTCTTTATAGGGTATAGATGCGATATTTAGGATTTCTGGTGTTAATCCGACGCTAAGCTAGAGTTAAACTTTATTAATTAACTCCTTATTTAATGCTGCTATATCTACCGCTACTACTAGTTAAGCTATATTAGTTGCTACTATATCCGCTGTATAACCGCGACTCTCTTTAAGCCTACCCCCGCGCTAGTCTCCTCTGCGTAATACTTAGGTGCTATCGCCTGTAAGATATAGTCTATTAAGCTTACGAAGCCTAAATATATAATATATTTAGAACACACTAGATATAAGGAAGAGAAAGAGGTTTTAGTTATTATCGCGGTTATAAAGGGAAGGTAAGTTATTGCTATTCTAATAATATTTTTATACCCTATATATTCCGCTAAGCCCTATTACTAATAAGCTGTTTAATATATATATAGTAGTATATAGGGAGCTTTAGCTTTATAACCGGATTAATATTACTGCCGTTATAGGTAGTATAGAAGGGCAAAGCCTAACACTAAAAGATAATACTTAATTAAGTATTGTAAATAAAAGAATAGAATGACTTAAGTCATACTAGAGAAGTCGTTAATTAATAAAGGGTAGAGGAGAAGTTATATTAAGGTAAGGTAAAGTTAAAACCTAAGCTCCTTCTAAAATATATATAACCCTAAGTCTTATATATATAATAAGAAAACGAACTAAAATAACCAAGGGGTATTTAACACCACTATATTACCTCCCATACCTAAAACGTTGTCCTCTAACGTTTTCTTATATCTCCTAAAGTGGGTAATAAATGCCCTAAAAAAGAAGACCCCCTAACGCCTAATACTCCTCTAACTTATTAAAAGCTGCCTATACTCCCTCCTTAATTATCGCCTCCGCTTCTTCCGTATTATCCTTATCTACTATACCTTCTACTTTAAGTTCTGCACTCCTATTATCCTGCGTATTAATATCTCTAGCTTAAAGGTTTAAAGACACTCTTTCTCTAATAGCATGCATTTCTGCTTACATTTTCTTCTATAAGGGAGATTATAGAATACTGGAGTTAATTACCTACTCTCCTAAAGCAGCACCCCTTTCCGAAATTGGTAAAGGCGTTAGGCAGTATAATGCTATTAGTTTATCGGTATCTTCTAAGGTACTAATAACTGTCAATAATTATTTAGGGGCAGCATCCCAGAGGCTATCTCCCTTAGGCTTACTCAGATCCTTTAGTTTACGGTCAATCTCCATAGGCACTACTTTGTCATTAAAGATATTAGGACTAAGGTTTAGAGTAGTAGTCCCAGCGCCTTAAGGCGTAATAGCCCTATCCTTGCCTTTAGTATAGCCTTTAAAACCATACTTAGTTAATAAAGGAGCGCTAAAAGTCATACCTTTATTTTCTAAATCTAAACTTAGGTCTTTAAGGTATTCTAAGTCATCTACAGGACGCCTATAGCCTTATTCTTTTACTAAAAAGTAAGACCTCGCCCCAAATACCTCTTGTTTAAATTCCTTAAGCTCTTTAAAACTGTTACAAATAGCCTTAGCAATATACGCCCTATGTCTTTCCCAAAATACTTTATATTTATTATTTAAGGTAAAATCTAGGATTACTTGCTATTCTGCCCTTACTTAAGGATTATCCTATAAAAGTCTTCCAACTAAAGTATTTAAAAGGGCACTCTTTACCTGCAGTTATATATAGGCTGGGAATTTATATAAAGGAATACCAGTAATAGGTTCGCCAGTAGGAGTTAAAACCGGGGGAAGACCAGTTAGATTTATCTATATAACCTCCTACTAGCTCTTAAGCCTAGGGATTTCTAATTTCCTAGTATTTAGTAGGATTGCGATTAAGTCTAAAGTAATAATTAAGCGGCTTAATGTTGCTTAAGATGCTCCTTATATAACAGTAGCTTTTATAAACCGTACTTCTCCAGTTTTTAACGCAATAGGCATCTAGTTAAGCTTAAACCTCTTAGTATCAGCCCTAGTC
>Ga0307515_10009270_pt1 | contig 19049 bp, 7 predicted proteins | sample 17_EM_MG_FD_194513 | JGI IMG/M metagenome (GOLD analysis project Ga0307515, IMG submission 194513) | Populus trichocarpa ectomycorrhiza microbial communities from riparian zone in the Pacific Northwest, United States - 17_EM | ecosystem: Host-associated > Plants > Roots > Unclassified | place...
TGCAGATCGAATACCTCGTGAAGGACAACGAGGGCCACGGCTTCCACAACGAAGAGAACCAGTTCGAGTTCTACGCGGCGATGGAGAAGTTCTTCGCCCGCTACCTGAAGCCCTGAGATCGAACGCACGGGCGAGCGGTGGCCCTCTTTCGGGGGCACCCGCCGTGCCCCCGCGCGGTGGATGGCGCCCCGGTGGCTGCGACGCGAAGATGCGCCGCACCCCACTCACCGGAGCCACCCATGCACGCCTCGCGTCGAACCCTGCTGCTGTCCCTGATGGCCGGCGCGCTGCCGTGGCGCAGCGCGCTTGCGTCCAGCAGCGCCTCGCCACTGCAGCTGCCGACCCTCTACAACGAGGCCACCGACCCCGCGCCCTACCTGGTCAGCGAGAAGTACGACGGCGTGCGCGGTCACTGGGACGGCAGTGTGCTGCGCTACCGCAGCGGCCGCATCGTGCCAGCGCCGGCGTGGTTCACCGCGCGGCTGCCACGCACGCCGCTGGACGGCGAACTGTGGCTGGGCCGCGGCCGCTTCGACGAGCTCTCGGGCATCGTCCGCAAGACCGTGCCGGTCGATGCCGAATGGCGCCAGCTGCGCTATATGGTGTTCGACTTGCCGGGCGCGGCTGGCTCCTTCGCCGAGCGTGCAATGCGCATTCGCGAGATGGCGACGCAGACCGCGTGGGCGCAGCTCGTTGCCGTCGAACAGGCGCCGGTCGCCGACCGCGACGCGCTGCGTCATCGTCTCGCGGTGACGGTCGCGCAAGGCGGCGAAGGGCTGGTGCTGCACCTCGCGAGCGCCGCGTACCGGGCCGGCCGCAGCGACGCGTTGATGAAGTTCAAGCCCGAGCTCGACACCGAGGCCGTCGTCGTCGCGCAGCACCCCGGGCGCGGTCGCTACGCGGGCCAGCTCGGTGCGCTCGAAGTGCGTGCGCCCGATGGCCGGCAGTTCCTGCTCGGCAGCGGCTTCAGCGACGCGCAGCGGCGCGACCCTCCGGCCGTGGGCAGCGTCGTGACCTATCGCTACCGCGACCTCACGTCCAGCGGCCTGCCGCGCTTCGCGAGTTTTCTGCGCGTGCACGACGCGCTGTGAGTGCATGTCGTTCGCTTGAAGGGCTTGACTGATTCTTCGACGCGTCGTGCACAACCCGCCTCGCTGATCAAGCCCTAGTTTGGGAAGATTTTTCTTGGCACCTGTAAGGTCTGACGATAGGCGACGGAATGCTGTTCGGATACAACTCCTCACACGAACGGTGACGGCGTCCTATCTCGCGCAGTCAGACGAACACAGAACAGTTCCTGGGAGGGAGCATGCGAGATAGAACCACATCGGCCTCCGTTGAGGCCGAGGAGACGAGCGTCCAACTGATTGGTGAAGAAGAGGGTATCTCCAGCGGCAAGCACGATGCCCTCGCGGCCCTCTGCTTGATCGCCCGCCTGCATCAGATCGCGGCCGACCCCGCTCACCTGGCGCACCAACTCGGCTGGACGCCCAGCCACAAGCCCAGCCTGACCGACCTGCTGCTGGCGGCCAAGCACATCGGCCTCAAGGCCAAGTTCAGCCGAACCACCGCTGACCGCTTGCCACTCTCGCCGCTGCCGGCCCTGGCCGTGCTACGCGACGAGACCGGCACCGAGCGCAGCGTCGTCCTCGCCCAATGCGACGGCCAGCGCGTGTTGTTCCAGGACCCGTCCGGTGCCGTGCAAGGTGGCCGGCCCGTCATCGAACCGCTCAGTGTCTTCGCCTCGCAATGGACCGGCGACTTGATTCTGATCACCAGCCGCGCCAGCCTGGCCGGCGAACTCGCCAAGTTCGACTTCAGCTGGTTCATCCCCAGCCTCGTCAAGTACCGCAAGCTCTTCGCTGAAGTCCTGGTCGTCTCGCTGTTCCTGCAACTGTTCGCGCTGGTCAGCCCGCTGTTCTTCCAGGTCGTGATGGACAAGGTGCTCGTGCACAAGGGCCTGACCACGCTCGACGTGCTCGTCATTGGCCTGCTCGTCGTCGTCGTCTTCGAGAGCGTGCTCACCACGCTGCGCACCTACGTCTTCAGCCACACCACCAGCCGCATCGACGTCGAACTCGGCGCGCGCCTGTTCCGCCACCTGGTGAGCCTGCCGCTGGCCTACTTCCAGTCGCGCCGCGTCGGCGACTCGGTGGCGCGTGTGCGCGAGCTCGAGAACATCCGCAGCTTCCTCACCGGCAACGCGATCACGCTGGTGCTGGACCTGCTGTTCTCGGTGATCTTCATCGCGGTCATGCTCGCCTACAGCGTGCCGCTCACGCTGATCGTGCTCGTGAGCCTGCCGCTCTACGTGCTGCTCAGCCTGACCCTGCTGCCCATCCTGCGCGCGCGGCTGAACGAGAAGTTCGCCCGCGGCGCCGAGAACCAGGCGCTGCTCGTCGAGACCATCACCGGCATCCAGACCGTCAAGGCCAACGCGCTCGAGCCGGCTCTCGCCAAACGCTGGGACGACCAGCTCGCAGCCTACGTGGCGGCGAGCTTCCGAACCAGCACCCTGGCCAGCTACGGCCACGAAGGCATCAGCCTGATCGGCAAGATTGTCAGCGCGGTGATGCTCTGGTACGGCGCGAGGCTGGTGATGGACCAGCAGCTCAGCGTCGGCCAGTTCGTCGCCTTCAACATGTTCGCCCAGCGCGTGGCGCAGCCCATCATGCGCATGGCCCAGCTCTGGACCGACTTCCAGCAGACCGGCATCTCGATGGCGCGCCTGGGCGACATCCTGAACACCCGCACCGAGGTGCCGCCGACCACGGCCGCCCAGCTGCCCGCGCTGAAGGGGCGCATCCAGTTCGATCAGGTCAGCTTCCGCTACCGGCCCGAAGCACCACCGGTGCTGCACGGCCTGACGCTCGATGTGAACCCTGGCGAAGTCATCGGTATCGTCGGGCGCAGCGGCAGCGGCAAGAGCACGCTGACCAAGCTGGTGCAGCGCCTGTACACGCCCGAGCAAGGGCGTGTGATGGTCGACGGCATCGACATCAGCCTGATCGATGCGGCCCAGCTAAGAAGACAAATCGGCGTGGTGCTGCAGGAGAACCTGCTGTTCAACCGCAGCGTGCGCGAGAACATCGCGATCGCCGACCCGGCCGCACCGATCGAGATGGTGATGCGCGCGGCCCAGCTGGCCGGCGCGCATGAGTTCGTCAGCGAGTTGCCCGAGGGCTACGACACCGTCGTCGGCGAGCAAGGCGCCAGCCTCAGCGGCGGCCAGCGGCAAAGAATCGCGATCGCCAGAGCACTCTTCACCAACCCGCGCATCCTGATCCTGGACGAAGCGACCAGCGCGCTCGACTACGAGAGCGAAGCGATCCTGCAGCGCAACATGAGCGCAATCTGCCAGGGGCGCACCGTCATCATCATCGCGCACCGCCTGAGCTCGGTGCGCCAAGCGCACCGCATCATCGCAATGGACAAGGGCCGCATCGTCGAAGAGGGGGCGCACGAGGCCTTGCTGCTGCAGCCCAAGGGGCTCTACGCCTACCTCTGGGCGATGCAGTCGGGAGCGCCGGCATGAACGCGGCCAACGATGCCATTCAACGGCACCCGGTCATTGAACTGCTGACGCGCTATCGGGCGATCTTCAAAGCCGTGTGGGCGGTGCGGCACGAACTTGCCGGGCCGAAGCGCTTGGCCGACGAGAGAGCCTTCCTGCCGGCCGCGCTGAGCCTGCAGGAGACGCCGGCCCATCCTGCACCGCGCCGTGCTGCGCTGGCGGTCTGCGTGCTGTTCGTCATCGCACTCGTGTGGGCCACCTTCGGCCAGATCGACATCGTCGCCGTCGCGCCGGGGCGCATCGTGGTCAGCGAGCGCACCAAGACGCTGCAGCCGCTCGAGGCCGGTGTGGTCAAGCGCGTGCTGGTGAAGGATGGCGATGCGGTCACGACCGGCCAGGTGCTGGTGGAGCTGGACGCCACCAACGCCAAGGCTGACGGCGCCAGCGTGAACGAACAACTGAGCACGGTCACGTCCGAAGAGCGGCGCACGAGCGCGCTGGCCATTGCGATCCAGTCGAACCGGCCGCCGGTGCTGCCGAGGTCGCAAGACGCGCGCGAGGCAGCGACGCGAGACAACGCCCAGCTGCAGGCCGAATGGTCGGACATCACCGCCAAGCTCGCGAAGCTGGCCGCCGAGCAGACACACCGTCAGGCCGAACTGGTCACGGTGCGCGAGCTGATCAAGAAGCTCGAAGCTACGCTGCCGATTGCCCGGCAGCGCGAGGCCGACTTCAAGAGCCTCGCCGACCAGGGCTTCATGTCCAGCCACGCGGGGCAGGACCGGACGCGTGAGCGCATCGAGATGGAGAGTGATCTGGCGACACAGCGGGCACGGCTCAGCGAAGCGCAGGCGGCACTGGTCGAGAGCGGACAGGCTCGCCTGTCGTATCTGGCGGAGACCCAGCGCGCACTGAGCGAGCGGCACGCCGTCGCAGCGTCCAAGCGCGAGCAGCTGACGCAGGAACTCAGCAAGACCGACCAGCGCTCTCGCCTTACCCAGCTCGTGGCGCCGGTGGATGGCACCGTGCAGCAGGTGGCCATTCACACCGAAGGTGGAGTGGTCACGCCGGCCCAGGTGCTGATGGTGATCGTGCCGAAGGACGCGCAGGTCACCGCCGAGGTGGTCGTCGACAACAAGGACATCGGCTTCGTGAGTGCAGGACAGATCGTGGCGATCAAGCTCGAGACCTTCCCCTTCACTCGCTATGGCACGGTACCGGCCACCGTGAAGAGCGTGGTCGCCGATGCGGTGAACGACGAGAAGAAGGGGGCGATCTTCCCGGCGATCCTGAGCTTGGAGCACGCGACGATCGATGTGGATGGCAAGCGCATCAATCTGAGCCCGGGGATGAACGTGACGGCGGAGATCAAGACGGGCAAGCGCAGGGTGATCGAATACCTGCTGAGCCCGATTCAGCGCAGTGTCAGCGAAAGCATGGGGGAACGTTGATGCGGCTGCTCGTCGTTCACCAGAACTTTCCCGGCCAGTTCGGGCACTTCGTGCGGGAGTGGGCCAAGCGCCCGGGATGGGACGTGCGCGGGCTGGGGCGGGATACCGCGCCGGGCATCCCGGGGTTTGACAAGTTGATCCGCTACAAGCTCGCGCGCAACATCCGCGCCGACCAGCACCTGTACCTGCGGCAGATCGAAGCCTCGATGTTGCATGGCCAGGCCGCGGCGCGGGCCATGATCAAGCTGAAGCAGAGCGGCTTTACGCCCGATACGATCCTGGCGCACCCGGGGTGGGGCGAGACGCTCTTCGCAAAAGATGTGTTCCCCAACGCGCGGCTGGTGCACTTCTGCGAGTGGTATTACCACGCCGATGGCGCCGACCTGGGCTTCGATCCGGAGTTCCCGTTGACCTTCGATGACCGGGCGCGGATTCGGATGTGGAACGCGCAGCATGCGCTGGACCTCGTCCAGTGTGATGCAGCGGTCAGCCCGACGCAGTGGCAGCGCGGCCGGTATCCCGAAATCCTGCAACCCAAGATCATCGTGCAGCACGAAGGGATCGATACCGAGAACCTCGGGCCAGACCCGACTGCCACAGTGACCACGCCGAGCGGCGTCGTACTCAAAGCGGGCGATCCGGTCATCACCTACGTGGCACGCAACCTAGAGCCGTACCGCGGCTTCCACGTCTTCATGCGGGCACTGGAGAAGATTCAGAAGGCACATCCACACTGCCATGCGCTGATCGTCGGCGGCGATGGCGTGAGCTACGGCAGGCGGCCGAAGGATGCGCCGAGCTGGCGTGAGCAGATGCTGCAGGAAGTGAAGCTGGATCCGACCCGAACGCACTTCATGGGCCGTGTGCCCTATGCGCAGTACCTGAAGGTGCTGCAGGTGTCAGCGGCGCACGTGTACCTGACCTACCCGTTCGTGCTGAGCTGGTCGCTGCTTGAGGCGATGGCCTGCGGGGCGCCGATCATCGCGTCGGATACGGCACCGGTGCGGGAGGGCATCCGCGATCGAAGCAACGGGCGGCTTGTTCCATTCTTCGAAGTGGCGGCCACGGCGTTGACCGTGGTCGAGAGCTTGCAAGAACTCGCACGAAGCCAAGCGATGCGCGAGCGCGCACGGATCGATGCACGGTGCCACGACCGGCGTGGGGGTCTTGCGGGCTACGACGTGTTGATCGGCAATCCGACGGTGCCTATAGCTGGGGTACTTGAAATGACAACAAAAAGGGAGGCTATTGCATGTTGACTGGAACACCGTTGGATCTGACGCCGTTTGGCGCATTGCTTAGCGGCATAGGTCTCATCTACTGGGTGCTCGCCGCACTGGGGCTGTGGTGGGCGTTTCGAGGGCCGGCGCGATGGCGAACCAAGCTGTTGCGCGCGATCCCCGTGGTTGTGCTATTTGGCTTCATTCCTGGCCGAATGGGGTGGGAGCAGTTCCAGGCTCGCAGGCACTTGAACACGGCCGTGGCGCTGTTCCAGGAGCGTTGTAAGAGCGCAGGAGAAAAGATCAGTCGCACCGTCGAGAACGTCGATGGGATCGTGTGGATGAAGTGGCGCGAGAAGATATCGAATGCCGACAACTTTGCTGATCAATTCAAGCTGAACGATCCATATGGGCAGGACTGCGGGGCCGAGGATTGCATCGCGAACCTGCTGCGTGTGACGGCGGGCGCAACGCTCAATCCAGAAGAGGCGAAGCGACATGGCACGGGCTATCGATTCGTCGAGACAACCGACCCACGAGATGGACAGCGGTACCGCTACACAGCTCGCTTGGAGCAAGGTTGGAACCCAGAGGCGATTGATCGGTACAAGAAAGAAAAGGGTGGTGATCTGCCCCCGTACAGCTACCAATTCAAGGTGAGCCGGGTTCCTATCGAGAAGTACAGCGCGAGCTATGGCGCTACCTGGGACGACATCTCCACGCGCGAAGACCGACAGCATTGGATCGCCGGAGGATCGATGAAGGTCATCGATCTGCAAACCAACGAAGTCATTGCCGAGCGACTCGGCTACATGGTCGATCAAGGGCAGGGTAGCCAAGCGGGATTCCGATCGCCGTGGTTATTTGCCCAGCAATTCGCGTGTCCAGAGTTCGCTCAGATTGGTCCGAGTGACTCTCGAAGACAACATACCGGTCGCGAAACGCGCGACTTCACAAGCAAAGTTCTACAACCAACAACCGGGGAGTAACCATGACCGTCAATTCAGTGTCGACCTACCTAAAGTTCGCCAACCTCCAAATGGCGGCAGAAGCACGCTTTCCCGATGCATTCTCAGGCGCGATTTCAACGAACATCCTGACCCTCGGCAACGGCCGCTCCAGCAAATTCACCGACGTTCTCGCCGAGCAGTTCGCGAAGGACTGGGAGGTCGTAGAACACAAGGCCGATACCACCACTGGATTCAGCGGTACGTTGTTTCGTGCAAGACAAGACAACGAGAGTCTCGGTATCAAGCAAGGCGAGCTCGTGATGAGCTTCCGCTCCACCGAATTTGCCGACGATGCAGCGCGCGACAACGAAGCGACGAACGCGCAGGAGATCAAGCCCTTCGGGTGGGCGTTCGGTCAGATCTCGGACATGAAGGCGTGGTACGACTCGCTGCTCAGCAGCGGCAAGCTCTCGGCCACCGACCAGTTCGCAGTGACCGGCTATAGCCTGGGCGGCCACCTGGCGACGGCCTTCAATCAACTGCTCGCCGAAACCGGGCAGGCCAGCAAGATCACCAGCACCTACACCTTCAACGGTGCAGGTGTCGGCGAGATCAAGAGCGGGAGCCTGACCGCGGCCATTGACCTCTTCAATAGCCATCGCGACACGAGCAACGAGGCCTACTTCCAGACCACACTGGCGCGCAACCTGTACCTGATGTGGCGCCCGCAACTCAACGCCCACGCCAGCAGTGAGACCATGGCGGCGGCCATGGTCGACGTGATCGCGGCCAAGGACAACCCGACTGCGGGAACGCAAACCCTTGCCGAGTTGGACGTGCTGATCAATGCCATCGGGCGGGCCAAGCGAGTACGCGACGAGGCGGATCGAGTTGCCGCAGGCATCAGCAGCGGCGGCAACAGCCCGAGTGCTCAGCCGGTTGGTGTGGCGTCTATCGCAGCGACGCAACTCGACTACCAAATGGCGGTGCTGCAAGCGCAGACACTGACCCGACCGTTCGCTTCGACCATCACCGACGGCCTGGGCGCGGCCTACGCGACAAATCGTGCACCCTTGGCCCTGCTCGGCGCCGCACCGATCTACGACATCTATGGCGCCCCGCTGCCCTCGGCGGTGTCGAACTCTCAGCACCACTACGGCGCGCCGACGCCCATCTTCATCGAAGACCAGCCGCTGATGCGCGGCAGCATCGTGGCCAGCGCGACGGGGCAGTCCCTGCTGTTCGGCGAAGCCAAGCTGCTCGTCAGCGGGTTCGCCAACAATGACTTCGGCGACACCCACAGCCTCGTGCTCATCGTCGACTCGCTGAGCATGCAGGACACGATAGCCCGGCTAATGCCAGGTATTGCGCAAGGCGCCATCGAGTCGGTCTTCCGGGCCGCCAGCGACAAGAAGGCCGTCGCCGTTCCCTTCACGCAGGGCAGTGCCGAAGGCGACGTGCTGGAAGACGTGCTCAACGCGCTGAATCACATCTTCCGCGGACCCGATGTCACCAAGGTCGACGGCAAACTCGAAGGCGGCACTTGGGCGAACATCGCCGATCGCAACGTGTTCTACGACAGCCTCAAGTTGTTGCAAGAGAGTCCCGCCTTCAAGGCCGCCATCGGCAAAGTAACCATCAGCCCGACCGCAGGCCAGTCGAGCCTGCCAACCGATGCTCGAACCGATTTCGGGTCGTTCCTCTCATTGCTCAATCTTTCGCCGTTCGTCGTCAAGGCGACGAGCGATGCCACTGCCGTCGAGGCCACGCTTGCGGCCAGCTGGGGCGCCGCGCACACCGACTGGCAAACCGACAAGGATGCCGTGGCGGCCGGCAAGCCGGCAGAGAACTACACCGACACATGGCTGAATGATCGACAAGCCTTGCTGCAGTGGGAGATGGTCAACAACCTGCGCAACCTCGACGGCATCCTGACGCCAGAGACGCTTCGGCGCTCGATACCGGAAGCCACCGTCTACGAAGACAAGGGTGCCAGCATCCGCGTTCAGGTCGGGCTGACGCAGGCCACCCCGAGTCGGCAAGTTGTCTTTGGGGGGAATGCCGATGAAGCGTTTGTCGGCAGCTACAAGGATGACCATTTCTATGGTGGCACCGGTGCCGACACCCTAACCGGTCTGGGCGGCGCCGACTACCTCGAAGGCAACGCCGACGCAGATTCTCTCGACGGTGGTGAAGGCGCCGACACCCTGCTCGGCGGCACCGGCAACGACACGCTCGACGGCGGTCTCAAGAACGATCTACTGAAGGGCGGTGCCGGCAAAGACAGCTACAACTTCGCGCAGAACTGGGGCGACGACATCATCGTCGACAGCGATGGCGACGGCCTCATCAACGTGGCCGGCATCGGCGACATCAACGGCGCCGGCGCCAAGAAGACCATCGACGGCAGGTGGGAGACCTCGGACCACAAGATCCGCTACGCCCAGGTTCCGATGACCGGCGGAACCTTCGATCTGCTCATCAGCTTCAGCGATCGCCCCGACACCATCCGCATCGAGAACTGGAAGGCCGACAAGAACGTCGGCATCGACAAGCTGCCTGACGCGATCGAAGCGCCAGTGCTGCCCACGACCCTCGTCGGCGACATCGAGAAGAAGAGACGAGACGACAACAACACGCAGTACGACACCAACGCGAACGGCTACGCGAGCGGCGGCTCGCAGGGCGGCGCGGCCGACGTGCTGTTGGGCGGCGAAGGCGGCGAAGAGCTGCGCGGGCTGGGTGGCAACGACGGCATCACCGGCCGCGAGGGCGACGACCTGATCACCGGCGGCGAAGGCGACGACCTGCTGCTGGGCGGCACCGGCATCGACACCATCAACGGCGGCGCCGGCAACGACCTGATCTTTGGTAGCGCGATGGGATGGATAGCCACGCCCGGCAGCGTCGACTTCACCGCGCCCGAGGTGCCCACGGGTGACGTCGAGATCACGCGCGGGTTCTCATGGGTGGCGTATCGAGGTGCGGGTGATCGGTGGGAGGACGGCGACGCACAGTTCCGCGTGCCGGGCGTCATCGGCGCGTACGTGGGGGCGGACTTCAGGGCGTCGGACGGCCAGATCTACGTCGAGGCCAGCGGCAACATCATCGACGCCGGCGAAGGCGACGACATCGTCGGTGCCGGCACCGGGGACGACGTGGTGCAAGGTGGAGAGGGCGACGACGACCTGTACGGCATCGAAGGCGACGACCTGCTCTTCGGCGATGCGGGCAGCGACTTCATCAAGGGTGACGGTCAGGTGCAGGTGGATGCCCACGACGCAGGCTACGGCATGCTCGCCAGACCCGAACTGCACGGCAACGACACGCTGGTGGGAGGCGCGGGGCGCGACGTGCTGCTGGGTCAGGGGGGCGACGACGAGCTGTATGGCGGTACCGAGGACGACGTGATGTGGGGTGACGATACCGACCTCACCGATACGCCGCTGGAAGTGCACGGCAACGACTACATGGATGGGGGCGACGGCGACGACCAGATGAGCGGCGGCGGGCGCGACGACACCATGATGGGCGGCGCGGGCAAGGACAGCATGTGGGGCGACGGCGATGGCGCTGACACGGTGACGGGCGAGTTCCAGGGGCAGGACTACCTGGACGGCGAAGATGGCGACGATCAACTCAAGGGCGGCGGCAACGACGACACGGTCTTCGGCGGCGACGGCAAGGATCTGATCTGGGGCGACGACAAGCAGGAGATCACGCCTCTGGCCAACCAGGGCCGCGACTACCTCGATGGCGAGGCCGGCGACGACCAGGTGGTGGGTGGCGGCAACGACGACACGCTGTTCGGTGGCGAGGGCGACGACACGCTGTGGGGTGATGACGAGGAGGCTCGCGTGCCGAAGTCGTCGCACGGCAACGACTACATCGACGGCGAGGCCGGCAAGGACGAGCTGAGCGGCAACGGCGGGGACGACACGCTGCTCGGCGGCGAGGGGGACGACTTGCTCTGGGGCGATGAAGGCAACGACCGGCTGGATGGCGGCGCCGGGACCGACTACCTGAACGGCGGTGACGGCAACGACACCTATGTCGTGCGGGCCGGCGACATGCCGTTGAACGGCAATGGCGAATCGGAGACCATCGACGACTTGCTGGGCGTCAACACGCTGGTGTTCGAGGGCATATCGGCGAGCGACGTGCAGTTCGTCGGCGTCGTTGCGCCCGCAGCGGCCGCCATTGCCCCGGCGGGTTTCGAAGCCATGTCGGTCAATGCCGAGCAGGATGCGGAAGTGTCGGATTCCGGATTGACCATCGTCACGTCGACGGGCGAGCGTGTCGGCATCATCAACGGCACCGGGGGCGCGGTGTCGAGCTTCGAGTTTGCCGACGGCACGACGCTGTCGCTCTCGCAACTGATCGGCCAGTTCGCCGACCAGGTGGCCTACGGCACGCTCCCGAACGGTGCGGTGCGTGCGATGGGTGGCCGGCAATCCGACGGCATCCTGACGGTGGGCGACGGCGCGGTGCTGTCGGGCGGGCGTGGCGACGACGAGATCGCGGGTGCAGGCGGCGGCAACAGCTACCTCTTCGATCGCGGCGACGGCAACGATGTGATCACCGATGGCGCGCTCGCGTCGGGCAGCTACGGCGTAGCCGGTGCGAGCCGGATCGTCTTCGGGGCTGGCGTGGTGGCGGCGGATCTGTCGCTCACGGCGTCGAACGGGCGGCTGGTGCTGAACGTGGGCGGCGGGTGGGGCGACAGCATCGCCATCAACGGCTTTGATCGCCTCAATGCATCTGGCCCGCTGCCGATCGACGAGATTCGTTTCTCGGACGGCAGCAGCATGACCATGGCGCAGTTGCTCGCCCGGGGTTTCGATTTCGGTGGAACGGATGGCAACGATTCGCTGGCCGGGACCAGCCTGGGGGATCGGTTCGCGAGCAGCCTGGGCAACGACACGCTGGACGGCGGCGCCGGTGCCGATGCCTACACCTGGGGACTGGGGAGCGGGCAGGACACCGTCATCGACGCCGAGATCGGCATGGAGAAGACCGACGTCTTGCACATCGGCTCCGGGCTGCGGGTGGTGGACCTGACGTTTTCGCGAAGTGGCGACGATTGGATCATCAAGAGCCGCACCGGGCCCGACCAGATCACGGTCGCGGGGCAGTTTGCGTGGGCCGGTGTCGAGAAGCTCGTGTTCGACGATGGCACGGTCTGGTTGCGCAGCGAGTTTCTTTCACGCTTGACGAACGGGTTCACGGAAGGCTCCGACAACTACATCGGCACGCCGGGCGACGACAGCGTTTTGGCGCTCGGTGGAAACGACACGCTGTATGGACGGGAAGGCAACGACTTCATCGATGGTGGCGCCGGCGACGATTACCTCTATGGCGAGGATGGTGCGGACACCCTGCTGGGTGGCGACGGCGCCGATGCTCTCGTTGGTGCAGCGGGCGATGACGTGCTCGATGGCGGTGCTTCCAGCGACGTGCTGCAGGGCGGTGATGGCAACGACGCGCTGAGCGGTGGAGCGGGAGGGGACAACCTGCTGGGCCAGGCAGGCAATGACAGCTTGAACGGTGGGCTGGGTGTTGATCAGCTCGACGGTGGCGATGGCAACGACGTGCTGACGGATGGCAGCTTTGCCGACTACCTGCAAGGCGGCGCCGGCAATGACACGCTCGTCGGAGGGCTGTTCATGACCGGTGGCGACGGAAGCGACCTCTACGTTCTTGGCTCTGCGCCGGTCACGCAGACAGCGCATCTCATCGAAAGGGTGACGGTAGCCGCTGATGTCGACTCGCTGCTCCTGCCGGCGGGCGCCACGCTCCAGAACGTGGCTTTCTATCGCGAGGCCACCGACACGTCGGACAATCTGGTGCTCGTCTCCGGTTCATGGCGACTCACCGTCGACAACTACTTCTGGGACGACGCGTCTCGCTCGGGGCTTGAGGAGATTCGCCTGTCGGACGGAACCGTACTCCATCGGAGCGACATTGTCGGGTTGCTCGGCGCCCAAGGCGGGCTGTTAGGCCCCACAGCTGGCGACGACAGCTTGATCGGCCTGCGCTTCGACGAGACCCTGGATGGTGGCAGCGGCAACGACCTGATCTCCGGCATGTCGGGCAACGACTCACTGATCGGCGGCTTGGGGAACGATTCGCTCTATGGAGGCAGTGGCAGCGACGTGCTTGATGGCGGAGCGGGGCAGGATTTGCTGACGGGCGGCACCGGCACGGATACTTACCGCTTCGGCGTGGGCTACGGCAAGGACTCCATCTGGGAATCCGGGAGTGCCAGCGCTGAAATTGACACGATCGCACTCGCACCCGGTGTGGCGCCGGCCGATGTGGTGTTGATGCGCGATGGTCTCAGTCTTGTTCTCATCCTCAACGGCAGCACAACCCAGCTGACGGTTGCCAACCAGTTCTCCAGCAGCGGGGACAATCAAGTTGAGAGGATCACTTTCGCCGACGGCACGGTCTGGAACGCGACGGACATCGCGGCCAGGACGGTTTCTGGCAGTATCAACACGCTCACCGGTACATCTGGCAACGACAGCTTTGTTGTCGACAATGCTGCGGATGTCGTGGTCGAGGCCGCCGGTGGCGGAACAGACACGATCCAGAGTTCCGTCAGCTACACCTTGCCCGGCAATGTCGAGAACCTCACGGCAACAGGCTCGTTGAACAGCCGCCTTGTCGGCAATGACCTCAACAACGTATTGACCGGCAACGCGTCGGACAACACGCTCAATGACGTCTTCAGCGTTGGTTCAGACACGCTCGTCGGCGGAGGCGGTGACGACATCTACTATGTCAATGGCTTTGGTGGAGCTCATTCGTCGTACTACTCGGCCTCGACCAACGACACCATCGTCGAGCAGGTCGGCGAAGGCTACGACACCATCGTCAGCAACAACTTCTACATCCAGATGGCGGCGCAGACCGAGGCGCTGGTCGACCGGTACTACGACGGCACCTGGACGCAGGGATCGGCGATCCTGGGCCGCACGCTGCTCGGAAACTCCGCCGACAACGCCATCATCGTCGCGGGTGGACTCGGTGCGTTTTCGAGCGGAAGCACCATCCCCATCATCGTCCCGGGCGAGATCAGTGGGTCTTCGAGCGGAAGCACAATCCGGTCGAATGTCGGTGGCGTGATCCGCATCGATGGGGGTGCCGGCGCCGATGTGATGACCGGCTCGTACGAGGACACCACCTACGTCGTGGACAACGCGGGAGACGTGGTCCGCGAGTTGAATACCCTGGGATTCGACACCGTAGAGACGAATCTGTCGTATGCCTTGGGCGACAACCTCGAGGGACTCGTACTCACGGGCTCGAGCGCCGTGTCGGGGACGGGCAACGCGCTGGCCAACCGCATGGACGGCAGCGCCAACGCGGGCTCGAATGTTCTGCGAGGCGGGCTTGGCGACGATACCTACGTTCTCGGCCTGGGCGACACGGCGGTCGAAGCCGCGGGTGAAGGATTCGACACGGTGATCGTCAAGGCTGCGCCTGTTGCGGGCACGGCGTTTCATCTTGCCGACCACGCCAATGTCGAAAGCCTCGACATCTCGCTTGGCAACGGGTTTTCGGCCGACGGCACGGCACGCGCCGATGTACTCGTCTACGAAAGCTATTACGACACCACCAACTCGATGGCAGGCGGCTCACTGTTCGGCCTGGCGGGCGACGATTCGCTCACCGGTGGCGGTGGGGCGGACGTTCTTGATGGCGGCACAGGGGTCGATCGAATGGACGGCGGCACAGGGAACGATCTTTACAGGGTCGACAACGCAGGCGACGTCGTCGTCGACGCAGGTGGATACGACAGCGTCGAGTCGAGCATTGACTACGCCTTGTCTGCTGGCATCGAGGCGATCGTGGCCGCCGGCAACATTGGATTGCGGCTGACGGGGACCTCCCTCAACAACACGCTCGATGGCAGCTTGTCATCGGGTGCCGACACCTTGATCGGTGGGGCAGGTGACGACCAGTACATCGTGGGCCTGGGTGACACCATCGTCGAGTTGGCAGGCGAGGGCAACGACTCGGCGTTCGGCAAGGCCACGTTTTCCTTGGGCGACAACGTGGAGGCGGGAACACTGCAAGGCATGGCGGACGCGGACCTGACCGGCGGGGCTGGGGCGAACGATCTGACCGGCAACGATGGGGCCAATCACTTGTTCGGGGCTGGCGGAAACGACACTTTGAGGAGCAGTCTGGGAGTCGATACGCTTGCCGGAGGCGACGGGAGCGACGTCTACGCCGTGGACGTCACATGGGCTCTCGGTACGACAACCATTGTCGACAACTCCGCTGTCGCCGGCACGCCGGACCTCGCCAAGTTCAACGGCAATTTCTCATCGGTGACCTGGCAGCGAATCGGCAACGACCTGCGCTTCGACATGCCAGGCGCCAAGAGCGTCACGGTGAGCGGGTACTACGACACTGCAAACCCGTCCACCGTGCGTCAGTTCGACTTTGCTGGAACGGTGTACGGTGATGCGGACTTCGTGTCGGTGCCACTGACCGGTACAGCAGGGGCGGACGCCCTCGTCGGGGCGGCCGGCAATGACAACATTCAGGGTCTCGAGGGCGATGACCTGCTGGTCGGCAACGCGGGCGCCGACACGCTGAACGGCGGCGCGGGCAACGACACGCTCGATGGGGGCGTAGGCAATGACTCGCTGGTTGGCGGCGCCGGAGACGATCGCTATCTCGCGGTCGACGACAGCGAAGCCGTCATCGAATTGGCCAACGAGGGTGTGGATACGGTGGAGTCGTCGGGCAACTACGGGCTTCGAGACAACGTCGAGAATCTCATTCTCACGGGCTCTGCGGCCAGTCTGGGTTACGGGAACGCTCTCGACAACGAGGTGACCGGCAACAGTGCCAACAACAACCTGTACGGCTTCGCCGGCAACGACACGTTGGACGGCGCCGGTGGTGCCGACACCATGGTGGGTGGCTTGGGCAATGACACGTACCGCGTGGACGTCGCGGGCGACGTGGTCACCGAGCTTGCCAACGAAGGCACGGACACCGTCGAGTCCGGCATGACCTACACGCTCACGACCAACATCGAGAACCTCAAGTTGACGGGGGCTGGCGCCATCAACGGTACAGGGACGTCGGCAAACAACCTGTTGACCGGCAACACCGGAGCGAACCGACTCGATGGGGGATCGGGTGCGGACACGATGAACGGGGGTTTGGGTGACGATACCTACGTCGTCGACAACGCCGGTGACCTCGTCAACGAGCTCGCGTCAGGAGGGCTCGATGCCGTCGAATCCTCGATCACCTGGGCGCTCGCCGCTGAACTCGAGAAGCTGACGCTGACGGGAGCGGGGGGCATCAACGGTGCCGGCAACGCACTTGCCAACACGCTGATCGGCAACTCGGGCGCGAACCGCCTCGACGGAGGCGCAGGCGCGGACAGCATGACTGGCGGTGCGGGCGACGACACGTACGTGATCGACAACGTTGGCGACGCAGCGACCGAGGCCGCCGGCGGCGGTACTGACACCATCGAGTCCAGCATCACATGGACGTTGGGGGTCGAACTCGAGAATCTCACATTGACAGGCGTTGCCGCGGTCAGCGCCACTGGCAACAGTGTGGCCAACACCCTACGCGGCAACGCGGGAGACAACATCTTGAACGGTGGTACGGGCAACGACAGCATGCTCGGTGGCGCTGGCAACGATACCTATGTCGTTGACGTAGCGACCGATGCGATCACCGAGAACGCAGGCGAAGGAACCGACACCGTTCAAAGCGCCGTGACCTGGACACTGGGCAGCAATCTGGAGAACCTCGTACTGACCGGAACGAGCGCAATCAACGCCACGGGCAACTCGGCCAACAACGTCCTCAACGGGAATGCTGCGGTCAACACATTGAGCGGCGGCGCGGGGGCGGACACCATGTCTGGAGCAGCCGGCAACGACATATACGTGGTGGACAACACTGGAGACGTCGTGAACGAGAACGCGAGCGAAGGTACCGACCTGGTTCAGTCCAGTGTGACCTACGCGCTGGCCGCCAACGTCGAGAACCTGACTCTGACGGGCACGGGGGCCATCAACGCCACAGGCAACACGTTGGTGAATGCCCTGATTGGCAACAGCGGCGCCAACCGCCTTGACGGCGGCGCCGGCGCAGACTCGATGACAGGCGGAGCCGGCAACGACACATACGTGGTCGACAATGCCGGAGACATCGTGGTCGAGGTTGCCAGCGGCGGAACCGACACGGTCGAGGCCAGTGTTGCGTGGACGCTCGGCACCGAGGTGGAGAACCTCACCCTGACCGGCTCCGCCGCGATCAACGCCACGGGCAACACCTTGGCCAACACGCTGCGAGGCAACGCCGGCAACAACGTTCTCGACGGCGGAACGGGCAGCGATACGATGATCGGCGGCGCGGGCGACGATGTCTACAAGGTCGACGCTGCAGCGGATGTGGTGACCGAGGCAGTGGGCGAAGGTCGCGACCGGGTCGAGAGTATCGTGACACTGACTCTGTCGGCGAACGTGGACGACCTGACGTTGCTGGGCACGACCGCCATCAACGGTACGGGCAATGCTCTCGACAACGTGCTGATTGGCAACGGTGCGGTGAACTCCCTGACGGGCGGTGCCGGCAATGACTCGCTGAACGGCAACGCAGGTGCCGACACGATGGCGGGCGGTACTGGCAACGATGCCTACTTCGTCGACAACGCGGCCGACGTGACGACCGAGGCCGGCAACGAAGGTACCGACACCGTCAACTCGACGGTGACCTGGACGCTGGGGTCGAACCTGGAGAACCTCACGCTTCTGGGTTCGGCGGCCATCAATGGCATCGGTAACACGCTCGACAACATCCTGACCGGAAACTCAGGGGCCAACACGCTCACCGGCAATGCCGGCAACGACACCTTGGATGGCGGTACCGGAGCCGACACCCTGATCGGGGGCACCGGGAACGACAAATACATGATGGGCCGAGGCTACGGCGCGGAACTCGTGCAGGAGAACGATGCGACAGCGGGCAATGCGGACGTGATGCAGTTCCTGTCTGGAGTGGCGACGGACCAGATCTGGTTCCGCAAAGTCGGCAACGACCTGGAGGTCAGCATCATCGGCACCACCGACAAGTCCACGGTACAGAACTGGTACCTGGGCGGCCAGTACCACGTCGAGCAGTTCAAGACTTCGGACGGCAAGACCTTGCTGGACTCAAAGGTGCAGGATTTGGTTAGTGCGATGGCCTCGTTCACGCCGCCGGCGGTAGGGCAGACCACGTTGCCGTCCAACTACCAGACCACACTGCTGCCGGTGATCGCGGCGGACTGGGGGCCTTGACCTTGGCCTGAACGGCATCGGATTGCGCTCGCGCATCCGTTGCCGTTCGCCGTGGTGTCAACTCACGCGGCGAACGCCAGGATCGGCAGCAACTCGTCTTCATCGTCCTCGACCGCCGGGATCACGTCGATGATCTCGAACAGCGGCGTGGCGAAGAACGCTTGCGCGTGCAGCGCGTCGATCGCCGCCTCGTACTGCCACACGTCGGCGCCGCAGCTCAGTTCCCACACGACCACGTGGCTGCAGCGGCCGTGGAAGGCGCCGGCATTGAAGCGGCGCATGCGCAGCTCCGGGTAGCCGTTGAAGACGGTCATCAAGGCCTGGTCGAACACGGCGCGCTGTGCGTCGGTGTCGAGCGAGCGCCAATGCGTGGTGGCCTTGAGCAGCATGAAGAAGGTGCGCTGGGACATGTGACTGCCATGAGTGCTTGACGGCGTTCGCCGCGGTGGCCACACTATGCGAGCTTTTACTCGCATTGCCAACTCGCATTTCGATTTCACCCCGAGGCCGTCGATGACTCCCCAGCTTTCCCCCCGCAAGGCGCCGCGCCAGTCGCGTTCGCAGGCCACCGTGACGGCCATCCT
>Ga0307515_10009271_pt1 | contig 19049 bp, 14 predicted proteins | sample 17_EM_MG_FD_194513 | JGI IMG/M metagenome (GOLD analysis project Ga0307515, IMG submission 194513) | Populus trichocarpa ectomycorrhiza microbial communities from riparian zone in the Pacific Northwest, United States - 17_EM | ecosystem: Host-associated > Plants > Roots > Unclassified | place...
GAGCCGGTAGAACTATATAACAAGGAATAGTAATTAAGGTTATATAATATAATACGTAAAAAACACGAGGTATAGGAGGAACGTTATATATATTACGTATATCACGTATATTACGTATAAGAAGGATTTTATAGGAGTACAGTTGTATATTTAAAGGACCTTAGTCCCTACCTAGATAGTTCCTTCCTTATAGTAATTCTTAGAATATAATTAGAGTTAATCTATTAGGCAACCACTTCACTAGTTATTATTACGTTGTTAACTTTACGTATTACCTATATACCTAGCCTAATAACAAACCCACCGTAGTACTTACTATAAGGTTCCATTACATAAATAGTTCCTTCCTTATAGTAATTCTTAGAATATAATTAGAGTTAATTTATTAGGCAACTACTCCACCAGTTATTATTACGTTATTAACTTTATACTTGCATTTCCTACACACCTAGCCCAATAATAGGACCTACTGTAGTTCTTACTATAAGGTTCCGTTACACTAAGGATAAAATTATTATTTTATTTTAAAGGGGTGTAGTTAGCTATATAGATAAAGGTCCTTTTATAAAGCGCTAAAGGGCTTAATTAGAGTTAAAAAGAAAAAGCCCTGCCGCCTTAAAGGCGCTATTAATTAATTATAGGGTATATATATAGGGTTAAATCTTACCTAGAATTCTTAAAAAGTAGTCCCTATTAATACCTGTAATACTATAAGCTATTGTTCTGCCCTATACCGGCACACGGCTCGTTCCGGATTATTTCTGCTTCATACTGGAACAGATTGTCTTTAAAGAGGAACAAATCGTATATCGCTTTGAGCGTCTTCATTCCGGATTAATTACGTCATTCCGGAAAAGATTTGATATTATATTAAACTTTTGAAGCTATATAAAGCCATTTAATAAAGCTTTTTAGTAAATTTTGGCCGTTTTTATAAGTTAATTTAGAAAGTATGGTGCAGTTAATGGTTATAAATAATGATTAATATATAATCTTATTGATTTTGGGCGCAAAATAAGTAATAATATATCCTTAATATTATAATTGATCATCTAGTGGAGCATATTTAGAATAAAAATACAAGATATTAATTTTCTAACGAGATTTTGAAAGGTTCTAGAGATCAAATTTTACTACCCCCCTAACTACTATAATATTATTAAATTTCATCTAAACCAGATTACGCTGCGATTAATAAGTATATTTAAAGGCTTTTCCGCGTTGTAGATATAGCCTATAAGTGGTGGAAGCCAATTGGGTAGGGGGTAATCGATTGCGTTCCCCGACACCAAAAATTAAAAATCTTGTAAAGCTCCAATCTTACTAAGATCTATTAAAAACCGGGCCCTTTAAGGTTCTACCGGCCGTAGACTGATTGCCTATTTAGGTTTAGCGTGATTGCGATTTAGATTTCTCCTAATTGTGCCAACCTTGCTCGCTTTATAATCTTCCTTTCCTTCGCCTTGCGCAGCCTTTATAGTGGGCTTAATTAATTGCCTTCTTGATTTGCCATTGTTGATTGAGGTAGTATAGGGCTTTGTGATAAGGTCTTCCGTCGGACTCGCTTTGATTAAGGGCTAAGCTAAGTACTAGTAAGCCTTTTATGGCCTTTTATAGGAGGCTCTATAGAACCCTCTGTTGGTTAATTTGTATAGGGCTTCCCTCTATAGCAGTATGTAGAACACTCTATATTTCCTTTTTGATAACTATATCGGTAATTACTGCATCCTTGTTTATATGTACAGCTGGTAGGCCGTGCAGTAGTTAGATAAGCTTTCACTACTTTTGAAAGTGGTATAATCTTGCTAACGCTTATAGGAATTTAAGCGTTATAGGTCTCTCCTAGTTTAATAAGCTCGCTGCTAAGGAAGGGCTTTTTTATAATTCTATATTAAGTACAAATCTTATAGTAGCCTCGATTTCGAATCTTGTAGATGCAGCCAGGTATCTGAGAGATCTTAGTGGCCTTTTAAAGCTTTTTAGGAATTAGAAAAAGGATTAAGTCGCCTACACTAAATGTAGTGATAGAGTGCTGCGTACTATACTTCTTCTTTATCTGATCGCAAGAGTGAGCTAATCGCTGTTAAACTCTCTTATAAATATCTAATATATCGTAAATAGAGCCCAACTCTGCTAAACGCCTCTGCAGCCGTAGTTCCTTTTAGCGCTCTTTAAGCTTCTTTAACACCTGCCGCTTAAGCTCTGGCCACGGTGGAATGGCATAAATAGGGTTATTAGAGTTCTTAATTGCCTAAATTAACTTACGCCTAAAAGCAGGTATGACTACATTATAATACTCTTAAAGATCTGCTAGTGAAACGCTAGCTCTACCAGCTTTGCAATAGAGCTGTAATCGTAGAGCTTTAATTTAAATAGCAAGATTATCTATAAAGTAGCCTCTGGGGGTGTAGTAAGGATTATCTAGATCTTTAATCTAGTCGTCTAGATATAATTGCTCTTGCTGCTAAATAGATTGCAGAGCTCTCTTAGCTGTACGCTGTAAATCTACGGTAGGTTTAGATCTTACTACTGCCGAGGCTTCAGCCTCTCTATCTATTATCTCAATCGCCTCCCATATACTAGCCTCTTGGCTTAGTGTAAGAAAGCCTTCTAGTAAAGGTAGAGGCTGCCTAAATCTACTCAATCCTGATAATTAAATTTAACGAGTTTAAATTAAGATTGGTAAGTAATTAGGAGAGAGGCCATCGTCATTAGATAGAGTATAGTTCGCAGGAGTCTCCTTCCTTTGTAATCTATTAGCTAAATTATAGTCCTTTTCGGACAGATTGCGGTCGCCTACGGAGGTAGTTCCTAAATTTAGAAGGCTCCTATCATTAGAATCCTCATCTTCCTTATTAAAAGATTCACCTAAGGTTAAAAGCCAATCACTATTATCTCCTATATTAGAAATATCATCGAGATCCTCATTAGAAGCAGTAAGGGCGCTTAAAGCAATAGAGCGATTATCCTCCTTATTACGCTCCTGTTCGGCAGCCTCTCGCCTATCACCATTCTCTTCTAGTAGAGGGCCCAAAACTTCCTCATTACCATCTAGATCTTTATCCTCGGCTTCGGAGACTTTAATATTAGGCAGAGGCTCTACTGTGGCCCTTAGGGCAGGCGCCACTAAAGCAGAAGCCTAAGGATCTCTCCTATATAGACAGCGAAAAGGCGTGCAGCCAATTAATTCGTGGTACGTGCGATTAATTGAGGCCGCGACAATTAGGCAAGCCGTCGCCCATTACGAAGTTCCTAAGAGTTACTTTACTGCATAAAGCTTCTTCTTTACAAAGCCATTAGCCTGCTCTATAAGGCCTTATAATTAAGGGTGGCGCGGGCAACTATTAATAACTTTTACTCCGTAACGACAAAGTAATATAAGAAGGGCGCCTTTAAACTCTGTACCGTTATCACTCTACTAAATACGCGGGTGAACACTGTGGTAATATATCCATTGTAATACAGCGGCAGCGACTTCCTCAGCGGTCTTCTGCTTGAGAGGGTAGAGGGCGTAGTATTTACTAAAGTAATCGCGTATCTATAGGATCCATTTATATTTGCCGTCGGGCTTAAAGCGCATATCAATTAGATCGCCTTAGATGCGATCAAAGGGAGCCGAAGAGACGATTACATTAAGTGGAGGCCTTATAGTAGAGGAAGCCTTTCTATAAGAATATTAGCATACGCATACGACTAAGATTTATTCTAAAAGTAACACTTACTCCTTATAGATTTGATAGTGCTTAAGCAGCCATTTAACTTCAATAGATCTTATACCGTAATACTCGGTCGTAATTATACGGTAAGTCTTCTTCTGCCCTAAGTGTTCAACATCGCTATACTTCCTTACGATTATATCGTAAATATCTAGCTCAGGAACCACCTTTAAGGCCCGCTTATTGGGCCCTATCAGACGCCTCTAAAGACCTTGCAGCTCTGGGGGAACATCCTCTCTTATATACCACCGTTGCTTAGCCTTTAATTTAGCGTTACGTTCTACCTACGAGCGGGCTATACAATTTAGATCTACGAGCTAGGAAACAAGATCATCATATTTAGGCTGGGTGACGCGCTTTATTAAGTTAACTCTAGTTTCCTCCAGATACTTAGTAAAGGCAGGCTTTACTATAACTAAGAAGGCAGAAATGGCGTAAGAGACGTTGTAGGAGTCGTCTGCGGTAGAAGAAGAGGCAATTATATTAGGTGCGGAGGTGGTTACGGAGGTGGTCGTAGAGGTTAACATTACTATTACTAGCGTTAGATTTAAGCCGGCAATCAAGTTAATATATATTTAGAACTTATAGATAAGACGTGCATCTTATTAAGGATCTAATTAAGTTATGCACAGAGGCGGTAAATAAGGAAGGACTAATAAGAAAATTTGACAGACTTTTAGAGCCCCTACGCTAGTCCTAATCGGGTAATCGCAACAAGAAAATTAATACCTTAGGAGGCTCCACAAAAGCTCTACAAAATGCCTTACACTTAGTTATAAAATATAAACCAACCACCAAACTTAGGCTTATCAACTGGCCATTTTGGCGACGTCGTGTACGCATAGTTGGGGTAATTTAAGGCTAGTCTGGACGTTATCCGATAACAATTTACCAATTAGATTAAGAGGGGAAGAAAACCGAAGTCATTAGTATAATATATTTTAAAGAGCTTCACAATTCATGCATAGGCATTAGTAAGCCTTGCGCTGCTGTACCACCTTATAATTAGCCAGATCTTTTGAAGATCTTTTCCGGAATAAAGCAATTGTTCCGGAATCAAGACGATAAAACCGATACACGAATCGTTCCTTTTTAAAGACGATTTGTTCCGGTATAAAGCAGGAATTTTCCGGAACGAGGCTCGAGCCAGTATGGGGCAGAACAGCTATCCCTTGACCCGTTAACTTGGGCACGCAGGTTATCGATAAGAGCCCACCAATCAGATCAGTAGGATTTGGTAGCCGTGCTCAGGAATACAAAATTCGGGGAGTGGCCAAGGCTTCGGGGGGGGGGTTTTTCGCCGACTTATTTGGGGGAATCTTATATTGAGTCTTCCGAACAAGATCTGCATCAATTCTAGCATGATTAGAAGACATGGTGGTGATGTATTTGATGGTTGAATTCTACACGTTGTTCTAATTCTGGTGTTCGCGCACGGGCCTTCCCCTCTGCTCGCCCTGACGGGTCAAGGGATATATTTATTAACTTTAGCTAAATAAAGGCGCTTAAGTACTAAAAAGATAATAAGATCTAGAGGCTATAGAAAGTAGGCTAAGTAAGGTAGAAAATAAATAGGTATAATTTTATAGTTCTAGTAGAACTTTATAAAGTTAATATTAGTATAAGAAGTGTATCTATCTATAATAAGTAATTAATATCCATTGTATTTAATATCTAGACTATTAATTTTAGAGGCCTCCTATACCTCTATTCGTCAGGTATATTATTTAAAATATTTAAGCTACTTAAGGCCTATTTCCTTATTTAACTAGCTATTCTCTATTATCCCAATTAAATAGTCTCCTATAGCTTCCTCTATAGTTTTTTATAGAGAATCTATATACTACCGTTTTTTAAAAATAATAAATAGTGAAATTGTTTGCCTATATATGCTAATTGCGTCTACCTAAGTAACCCATTCTCTATTACCGTTAACTATCTTAAAATTAATAATTCTTCCTTTTAAAATAACTACCTTAGTACTAAAAGCTAAACCTATTACGAAGCCCGTCTCGTTTATATTCCATATATTAAATTCGTTAATATTATATATAGTAATAACGTTATAGTAGTTAGAAAAGAACCTCTTAATACAGCTAGGGTTATTATTAGTAAAAGCTCGTTCTTAATTAATTAAACGTATATAGCAGTAACGAAGCTCTTTTTACCGTTTTAGAAAATTATATACCCACTTCTTACCTAAAGGTTCAATTTAAAGGTATTAAAGAAGGTCGGTATGCTCCCGTTTAAGCATTATTATTATAATTATTTAAAGAGTATGCTGGCGATATGGAAACCTAGCGTTAGCAAGATATATATAGTGCTTAGTAATTATATATTCGCTAGGAACAGTAATACGATTTTAGTTAGTATAGGCAATTTTATAAGGCTGTTGTTTTCCATTAAGGCGACATTAAAATATCTGCGGATTTACCCTATAGGCTTTTACATAGGCTTCCCGGCTGTCATAGAGGCCAGAATGCTAGGTAGTAGCAGCAATTTATATAGTCTTGTCGCGATTAGGGTATAAAGGCTAGTAAGGCATTATGGTGTTAATAAGAATATTTTTAATTACAATGTAAGCATTTAAAAGTTCCTCTATTTTGATTTTCCTGTTTTAATTTTAGAATTGGCAATATACTTAATTAGGCAGGCGGTAGGCCTAATTAGGCAGGCGGTGGGGCCCCACCGTCATAACTATGCCGACCGTCATAACCCTATCACCTACGTTACCAGTTTCACCGAACTACTATTAAATATAAATATATTTACACGAACAGATATCCGTAAATAAATAAAACCAGAAGCCAATTGTGCACACGACTGTACCGGGGCTTAAATAGACTTTTCGTAGCTATCTATTATGACGACAGCCTATGAAACATGTAACTTCTCGAGCATTTCTTCACTGAACCATCGTTTCTTATACTTCACAATGATTGCCTGCCCCACCAAGATCCGATGAGTATTGTTTCCCGGGCGGCGTCTAAACAAAAAGCAATCCGCACGCTCATCTCCAAACGGAAACGCCCAAACCTCATCCCCAACGTCCGCCGTATGGCTCCCGAGGATCTCACCCTTCCTCTCACCCAGCAGCTCGAACAGCATCCAATTATAGTAATCAGCAAGAAACGAATGTTTTCTGGTCGGCCGAATCGGTTCACCCAATACACCCAACCTGATGCCGTATATCACCAGAACGTGGCGTTCTAAAACGCTGGGCCTTGGATATGTAGTCTCCGCTGTGCCGGAGATCAGATCTCTCGCCTTGACTATTTTCCTGTCAAACTCGAGTCCTCGTCTCTGAGCGGCACGGTCGGCGTTTGAACGTGTAGGTCCATGGTAGAATGTAGGAGGTCTGGGTCCATGGTACTCGGGGTTGAAATAATATGGGATCCAGGACGGTAATGGAGCCTCACGTGGCCGGACTCGCAGTACTGCGTCGCCCAGAATACTGGCTGGATGTTGTTCCACCAATATAGATACAACATCTGTGAGGATATCATTCACCCGGCTCGAAGGCAGGTAGCTTGGTGTTAATCGGGATGTGACATACGGCGGGAAAAGCCCCCAGAACGCATAGAAATAGTCTCGTGCATCGGTGGCGATGAAATTGTGGCAGTATCGAATTACATCTCGAGGATCGATGGCGCCAACCCACAAGTAATCTGTCCGGATGAAGTGTTCGACTTGCCGCAGGCACCGCCCATCCGCAGCAGTTATTGGATACCCTTGCAGCTGGCCGCCTCCTGGCAGCCTCACCAACTTACACATGGCTTGAAGATAGGGTTTCAACTCGCGCCATGTGAGCCAAATAGAGTGGTAAATGAATATTTGATCTTTGGAGACAACAAACTCTTGGAACACCCTAATATCATTAGCAGTCGGGAATAGCATGAAGGTGACATTTGGCTCACCAAGCCCTTCGCCACCACGGTGACTCTGCCAGCCTCTGTAACGCACGACTCAAATCTGGTCTTCGGCTTCGAATAAAGTAATGCTCGTTAACTAGTCTATATTCAATCGCGTCGAAATGGGATAATGGCATCTTCCAGTCATCATCTGAGCTGGGATGTTCCCGTGCGAACTCTTTCATCTCTTGCATGATCTCGTCTGCTCTGTCTATGTCCCAGCTTTGCGGGTTCGACAAACAGATTAGTGTTTTATTTCCACCGGCGTAAATGTCCCGCATGAGGGCTACTTGTTTGGCTCTTTCCTCGTTGTCCCATTGGTTTATGCAGATCTGGTCCGTCCAGATAAGCAGCTCTTCGCTGCCGCCGATGGATTCCCAGGCTTTGATAATCCAAGTCAAGGCGTGGTGCAGATTTGCGAACGCGTTATATCCAACACCATCAACAATTATTTTAACTTGGTGCCGTTAGTTACTTACTTCGTTCAGCGGCCAAATTCTAGGGGCGGAATATACCTGCATCTTGCGGACTCCCCGCACGATATGATAAGGCGTGATATCGCCCTCGGATGGAGGCAATACTAAAAGGGCCTACAAGCTCACAAGCTATAATCTTCCCACCTAAGATAGAGGAATCCACACTTTCCTTTAAGGGCCAATTTGGGTAGTTTTCGTTAACAGAGGACGCATCCAGTATCTTAGGGTGAGCCTTGAGAAGTCGGATTTCTTGCTGATCACTTTTGAGGGGTGAATAAGGCCGTTTTAATAAGTAGTCTGCATTTTCCGGGGTTTGGAATTTGACAGAGGTGTCTTTGACAGGAGGGTTTCGTGCCGCGCTTTCTGCTCGAGATGTCGAGGCCATTATGAGTTATTCCTTGGAAGGACGGAGTCGTTACTTGGGTATCTCCGTTTCGGATGGCTAGCACTGGCGATTTAAGCAATATTTGCGAAAAGTTAAATAAAGCTTGTAGGCAGACAAGCTTACACTCAATCCCTAAATTGCTTATTGGCTGGCTACGTGGACAGTCTTTGGTGGGATGTTTTAAGCCATCGGCAAATCGTGCATGAAACTCCTCTACCGTCGAGCTGCTAAGATGGTGATCATCTTGGCACTTCTGAAATAGAGATTTTGATCGATTCGGTCAGCACTTTGGGAGCTGAAATGCAGATCGCGTAATGGCTGCAGACGCCATTCCAATCAAATTGGTTCGGCCGGAGATGCATGCGAGCCTTTTTGAACCTCCGCATCCGTTCTTGGACATGAAAAACGCAGTGGCTGAGCGAGGCTGTGCCATGAGCAGAGCGTGACTCGCTTGATCAATTCCGGTGAGTGCATGATTTTGACACTGATTGGAAGGGGCCCAGAAATGGGACCCTCTTGCGGCCGGCAATGCTTGCCGTTGAGTGAAAAATCGAAAAGTCGCATTCCTCACCAAATACCTGTCTTGGCGCAGCAACGGGCTGCAGATATTGTAGGCGCTTCAATCGGTTGTTGCAGGAAATCGAAGCTCAATCTCAGCCTACTGCGAATTTCGGTTCAGTCCAACGTGTTCTTAATTCGCATCCGTTTTCTCTTAAACTAACACAGTGCTGTCATCAATATGCCATATCCCCTCTTCATTCGTGCTTGGCTCGAAGAACCGTACCAATACCATCCTCTTAACGGGGAATCAGAAATCCGTCTCCTATCGCTTCTCCCCGGGAAATGGAACTCCACTATCGAATGCCTTCTCCACCACGCTTCTTTGGATGAGAATCCAAGATATGAAGCTTTATCTTACGTCTGGGGTGGTACGGCCAAAAGCCGGAATATTCTGCTTGATGGACAGGTCTTCGGTGTTACCAAAAATCTGGAAGTAGCACTCAAACATTTAAGGCATGAACAAAAGCGTCGTCTGCTCTGGGTGGATGCCATCGCTATAGATCAGAGCAATATACAAGAGCGTAGCCAGCAAGTGAAGATTATGTGGAGAATTTACAAATCAGCGAAAAGAGTCCTTGCGTGGCTCGGAGAGGAAGCGGATAACAGCAACGCAGCGATGGATTTGATCGAAGAGATGGCCACAGCATGTCAAAATGATAAGCGTGAAACGGCAGCGGGAATAGGTCTTTCACCTCAGGATCTGATTGACTGGGGATTCAATGCCGACGAAAAGGACTGGCAACCTTTTTGGCGGCTATTTGAACGAACTTACTGGAAAAGGGTTTGGATTATCCAGGAGCAGTTTTTCTCCGGCGATAATGGAGAAGATCGCAAGGATAGATGTCGCATAGGATGTGGAAACCGCTGGATACGGAGAGAATCTGTCACGATCGTAAAGTCATACATTGGAATTATGAGTGCAAATCCTGAGGCATTCCAGTCCGATTACAATGCGTATGAAGGCAGCTTATTAGGCCTACGAGAACCCTTAAGAAGTGCAATGCTGTATGGGGTATCATCTAGCACATCAATGTTCGATGTGTTACGGCTTGCTAAGCGCAATCGTGCACCAAAGGCAAACGCGGATTGCTTTCCAACTCTCATGCAGGTGACGAGAGAGTTCGAAGCTACTGACCCAAGAGATAGAGTGTACGCCCTTTTAGGGATGAATGAACGGTGGAGGAGCAATTTTCCCGTCGACTATTCCAAAACTGTTGATCAGATCCTAAAAGATGTTGTTCAGTTTGCCATCTCAGAGGACCGTAATCTTCGGATATTAGAAGGCAATCGAAAGCTCCTGGCTCAAAATTCACCTACTTGGCTTCCAGCGCATCAGAGATTCTTTTTCGCAGGGAGACCTTGGGTAGATGAAGGCCTCTACCGATCTTCGGGCAACCTTTCATCTGAAACACCTCGTTTCAATGACGATGGAAGCGTTATAATTACCCGCGGAATCATTGTCGGCACGATTTCAAATGCTTTGGGGTCATTTCGAAGTACTGTGACGATGAGACCTGTGGAAAGACATGAGTATTGGCAGAATATATTCAGATCTATCAAACTCTATCGGAACGGAATCAGTATAGATAGGCATGAGACCTTCTGGAGGACTTTGCTACTTGATCAAATCAGTAAGGTATTCCCTGGAAAAGTAATATCGCCAGCTCCTAAAGAATTTGGATCTATGGCCGAAATTCTATTTGCCGATACGCCAACTTCCGCTGATCACTCTGAAGAACCTCCACCGTCTGAGCATATGAGAAGCTTTGTCTCTAATCTTGGTTCTTCAACTATCCACCGCTGCTTCTTTGACACGGATACCGGTTATATGGGTATAGGACCTTTCCATACAAAACCGGGAGACTTAGTGGCTGTCTTTATTGGAGGATCATTCTGTTTCGTGCTTAGGCCAAAGGGTCAATGCTATGAGTTAATTGGGGACGCATATGTTCACGGCGCAATGAATGGAGAGCTTGTCAACCTAGATGAACAAGGAAACATAATTAACGTCCAGGATTTTAATCTCTGCTAGAATATTGATAGTGGCAGTATCACTAAACTACATCAATAAGATGGTAAAGTACTAGAAACTGGACGAACTCGCTTACGACGTAGGCGGGTATGTTTTGGATCACTCGCTAAGAAATGGAGTTATTCCCGTTTGTCATGACCTTTTGTTAGTTGGGTTGAAATATTTCATTGAATGAATCAATACCTCAAACTAGTCACTTTAGTGGAGAAGATGTCAAATTTGGGAAAGGCTGGAGCTTACGCAGAACTTGCTCGCTATTAACATTTTCTCTGTTTTCTATGGCACCTCGTTTTCGAGCTTGGGTTAAATTTTTTTAGGGAGTTTCTCTTTATTATTCTATAATTATAAAAAAAGACTTTTAAAGTGGTTACAGAGCTATTATTTAGAAGATTGAATATATGGACTGGAAGTGTAGCAGAGATATGTACAGGGAAGGGCGCGAGACCGCCTCTATAATTACCTAAATAATTCTCTAGGGCAACCAAAATAGGGGGTCACGGGGAAACTTGGCGTCAGAAAGTTTAGCGTGGTGCTTTTTCTTTGGGTCATCAAGGAGTGGACACAGGGATTGGTGGCACTAACCAATAGCTATCCAATTGTTTTTATATAAACTGTCCAAGGATCACATATTTGAAACCATCTGAAGGAATTCAACCTCAACATTGCCAAGATTTTCTCAGGGTCCACCACAAAACCAGATGATCCCCACGTTTTCAAGCTACGCGAGAGGTTGCGGTGAGAAAGCATCCCTGTCACACCACAGGGACGGTCCCTCCAAATCGAGACAAAAAACCAACCACCAGCGCCGCTTCCCCTCTTCACATTCCCAGAGTGCTTTTACTCTTTAGAAAAACGTCAATTGGATCTCACAAAGCCCTTCTCTTTCTATCCTCTCAACTTCGTAAACATCCATCCACCATGGCAGAAGGAGGATCCGTCGTTCCGCCCCTCAACCAGCGCCCGGTGAAGAACACCGTCTGCCTCTTCGACGTCGATGGCACTCTCACACCTGCGAGACGAGTAAGTCTCTCGAGCCTCTCTGGTCCCGTCTATCCCAATACCCTAGATACATCCTCCAGCAACCTCTCAATCCGCTTCCCGCACAAAATCTCACCCGGCTAACCTCCAACCAGACCGTCTCCCCCGAAATGCTGCAACTCCTCTCCTCTCTCCGCCACAAAGTCGCCATCGGCTTCGTCGGCGGCTCCGACCTCGCGAAGCAGCAAGAGCAGCTCGGCACTTCCTCAATCCCAGTGACGACGCTCTTCGACTTCTGCTTCGCCGAGAACGGACTGACCGCGTACCGGATGGGCCAGCGGCTGGCATCGCAGTCCTTCATCGGCTGGCTCGGAGAGGACAAGTACAAGAAGCTGGTAAACTTCCTGCTCAGGTACATTGCGGATTTGGATATTCCAGTCAAGCGCGGCACGTTTGTCGAGTTCCGGAACGGCATGGTAAACGTGAGCCCTATTGGCAGGAACGCGACTGTGGACGAGAGGAACGAGTACGAGCGGTACGACAAGGAGCACCATATTCGGGAGAGGATGGTTGAAGTGTTGAAGAAGGAGTTCCCGGATCTGGGACTTACGTGGGTTGCGCCCTTATTCTATACGCTTTGCCCTACCTGCTGGTATTTTTGCTGGAGGAGTTGGGCAGCGCTGACTGCTTCTAGCTACTCTATTGGCGGCCAAATCTCCTTTGATGTCTTCCCCACTGGCTGGGACAAGACGTACTGCTTGCAGCATATTGAAGCAGAGAAAAATAACCCGGAGGGGGTGGAGTATACCACCATCCACTTCTTTGGCGACAAGACGTACAAGGGTGGAAATGACTACGAAATCTATACCGATTCAAGGACAATCGGACATAGCGTGAAGAATCCCGAGGAGACAATGGCGGAGTTGAAGAAGCTGTTTTTCTGACTGCCAAATGGGGAAAAAGGTAAGGATAGAGGGGCATTCTTATGAGGGGAACAAGAGAAGTATGACTTTATGAGGATTGGCATCGTGGATTGCGTGCATCATAGACCCTATATCCCGCTACGGCAAAAGTTATTCTAATATGAGGATGAGGACTTGAGAAGCAATTCTTGCGTTGAAGCTGTGTGATGTTCAAATAATCGGCGTTAGAAGCTATTGAAAGCCATTCGAAGCCATTTAGGCGTTCGTTCCCCACCAAACTTCATAGATCCTATCTAAACCCTTAACATGGTCAACCATATTACGCTCCAACTCGGCTTCCTTCTCTGCATCTTCCTCATTTCCATCACCGATTTTACTAAAATCACTCATATACTTCAATATCCTTTTGTCGCACTAGCGACTAAAATATGTTTGACTGTCACCTAGTTTTGATCTATTCCTTCTTCGCCGCAAGCTTGGCATTTGAAGCCTTGAGAGCGCCATGCAGACCAAACTGGCTCGGCACACCTTCAATGCGATGAGTGGAGTTGATGTTCTTGACGAGGGTGATTTGGTAGCAGGTCGCGCTACCTTGGCGGGAGATGATTGTGGAGTACGCAAGGAAGTACTCCCAGATCTGTGATGGTGAATGTGTTAGTCATATCGCCATTACTTAATCTGTGCTCAGTGAAGTATGGGTTGGAAGGAATTTCGACGTATCTTACCCTGAACCATCGTTTGCCATACTTGGCAATTACCTTATCCTTGTTGGCCATCCAGTTTCTATACCACTTCCACAGGGTGGTAGAGTAGTGGACACCGACGGTATCAATCGATTTAATTTCAAATCCTGCGCCTTCAAGCTTGTCGACGAAGAAACCAAGGGGGGTAGAAGCATCAGCGCCGGGGAAAATATACTTGTTCATGAAAAGACCCCAAATCAAATCCTCGTACTGCCAGCATTTTCTCAGACCAGCGATTTGAAGGAAGAAGACACCGTCATCATCAAGCATGTCATAAACCTGGCGGAGGAACGTAGAGAAGTGTCGGACGCCGACGTGCTCGGCCATTTCAAGACAGGTGATCTTGTTGTAGCGGCCCTCAGGGACGGGAATATCGCGGTAGTCCATGCACAGAATTCTGCTCTGTTCTTCGGTGACACCAGCCTTTCGCAGGCCGTTGTTTCCCCAGGCAGTCTGGTTGCGGCCAAGCGTAATACCAGTGACATGAGCACCGTAGTTAGCGCTAGCATATTTAGCAAGCGTACCCCAGCCACAGCCGATATCAAGCATCCGCTCTCCGGGTTGCAATTCAATTTTCTCGCAGACGATGCCGAGTTTATTATCTTGGATCTGCTCAAGAGACTCCTCGCGGTTGACATCGGAGATGATGCCAGATGTATAGACCATGCGAGGCCCAAGAAACCAGCCGTAGAAGTCGTCGCCACGGTCATAGTGGTCGCGAACTTGTTCTTCGTCTGTATAATATGTAAACCTCTAGCCATTGCAAACTATGTTTGACCGTGCGAGTAATAGGTATTTACGGACCTTGTGAGCGTGTATGCATGATAACTTCTGGCATCATGCCGGTCAAGAAAAACTTGATCAGGCTATACGTAAATTTGAAGTTGGCCCAATCATGGCGCTGCTCTAAGATATCCAAACAGTCGCCATTGAAGTCCACATCGCCGTCAAAGTACATCTCGTGAAAGGTTTCCATTGGGATAGTCTTCTTGCCAAAATATTTCTCGCGGTCCTCCTGCTTGTGAAAGGTGAGGTAGTGATCAATTGGCTTGCCAGGGAATGTAGCCTTCTCGTTCTTGCGAGGTGAGAATGTCGAAGTAAGGATCCAGAAGCCGGCAAGAATGGGGATATCCATAATCATGGCGAAGACTATCCATGTCTTCCATCCTCCACCAACTTTCCAGGCGCAGTAGAGTGGGACGAATCCAAGCAGGGAGAATAAGACAGTATTGGAGAAACTTTCGCTTCCAGGGCCGTCAGCTGGAAGAGTGGCATTCTTGATAGCTAGATACTATATTGTAGCTAGAGTTAGCATCTATTCATCCAAAATCATGCTTCAATGGCTCGGTGAAATTAGGAAGAAATTCAATGAAACCTACTGCAGTCGTTCTAACACCGCAATCTTTGGATGGAGGAGCAGGGCTTGGGGCTGGGGGAGTCTCTATCCACTCGAACGACTCCGCTGAGGGAGTCCCATTCATTTTGGACATTCTGAGAGCGTGGAGAGGGCTTTGGGTGGTGTTGTTGTGGAGGCGGTGGGAAATCAGTATCAGGGTTTCGCCAAGGATCTCTTGCAGGGATTCTAATTCGGTTACTCCTACTTCCAATTACGGTCGTTGGGGACCTGGACAGATAATCACTTTGGAACTCTATGTTGGCGACACAAGACAAGCGAAATCTGCGTCGCACTCACCCGCGCGCTCAGCCTCGTCCCGCCGCTTTTATCATCCGCTCACCCTTCCACCACCGTCCACTCACCCTCTACTCACCCCCTGCTCACCACGACCCACCACTCGGCCCTCCTGCGTCGCACCATGTCTCTGTCGATTATCACGATACCGACGCATCTTGCTATCCACCCGTAGCCCCCGCCGGTGATTGGTAGTTACAGTATGAAGGGTGGGTTACGATTTACCGCAAGGTCTGCTCGTCCTACTCTCCATTCCTGCCTTAATCTCTTCAGTCCCCCCCCCCCAAATGATTTGGTCTGGATCTGTCGTCCATCTACATGAATTCCACGCACGCCATGTGATCCCTAGGCCAAAGGGCTAGTCGCGGGACTAGAGTGCAAGTGAAGCTCTTAGGTAGCTTATGTACGGAGACTAACGGAGACTAACGGAGACTATACATGTACAAGAACAACAGCATCATGCTCCAAAATTGCATCACGCAGCGGCACTTTGAACAGCGTTGAAATGAGATGGAGAAAATATCAAGAGATTGGCGAAGATATGTCGCTATGAAAGTTGGCGATGCATGACGTCAACATCGACAACGTGGAGGAACACAACCAGGGGTGCAACATTAGAGCTGCTCTTCTTCATGCTAATCAGGGAGGTTTCCAGAAGGGGTCACAGACCATTGCTGCGAGGTCGGTGCAAGTAATATTCCGACGGCTCCTTGGAAAACTTCAGCAGTAGTCGCGACTTGTAGGATACTCACACATAGGTACGGCCAATATATTCCTACGGAGCTAGCAAGCCGTGGCATATTCGCCATTGCGTACGTTCACTAAAATTCCCCAGGGCTGCCGAGCCACCCGAAAACTATGCGCACCAATCTTATCTACTAATGTAAACTAATAAACCATGTAATGAGTTTATTTCTTCCCTCGCTGATATCTTAAGAATTCAGATCTGGGCCTCTTGGTTGGGCATCTAAGTCTCATCATTGGACTTCTTGCAGCCCTTACCTCTAACCTTGCTCTTAAGTACAGAACCAGCACAGTCTGAATGCTAGTCTCGACTCCACGCAACGCGTGCATCTGTCATCCACTCTCAATACCCTTATATTTAGGGTAGTTTTCTACTCACACATTCCGCAAATCGTGGTGCCAAAATAGATAGTATTGATTATACTTCCCCCGGAGCCTTGCATGTTCACTAGCGAGGTCGAACTCGGCGATAGCGGAGATCGAGTGCTATGTTGAGGATTTCGAAGTCTGAAGTCGGAAAAAGCTGGATGGTAAGCAGGGGTTATGCCATAAAAATTAGAAATTTTCTTTGACTGCGCGAAAGACAGCCGTGGACGGGGAAGACCGCTCTATAGTTCACTCGCTGAGGAAACCAGAGTTGTAAACCTAGTCGGCCCAACTCTAGTTCTGCGACCTCAGACTGGACAGGATTGTAATGCCATTGCTGGAATTTCCTCGGATTTCTCAACTGGATCACTGCGCGGAGTGGGCATGACTAGATTGAGGGTTGGGACGCCTCTTGCAGCAGGCGACTCCGACTCCGGCTCCGGCTCTGGAAGTATAGTAACTTCCGTGTAAAGGGGCGTTGCGGCTTCGCACGATGGAGCTTTAGAGGCATCGGCATAGCTTGGCAGAAGTTCCGTCTCCACTTCCACTTGTGTAGAAGGCTCTGGTGGGCACAAAAGTTTCGCAATATTGCCATGCTGGTAGATCTGAGTAAGTTGAATGGGTGTCCAGCCCTCAAGATCCTTCGTTTGAACCTCAGCGCCACGATAGAGGAGAATTGAAACGGACTTGGGATGGTTCATCATCGAAGCAAGGTGTAGAGGGGTTCGGCCGATGACATTCTTTGCTGAAATATTGGCATCGCGATCCAGAAGTAAACAGACAATAGCCGAATGGCCTTTTCTCGCTGCTAGGTGTAAAGGGGTGTTTTCGTATCTGTCCTGGCTGTTCGCAGACACGCCATTGCCCAGGAGTTTGTTCGTGATCTCAACGAAGCCCCTTTCAGCAGCCCAGTGCAATGGCGTCCGCTTCTCAACGAGGTATTGGCCGGTAATGTCGAACCCGTTGTCAATCAGATTGTGAGCTGTCAGGAGGTTCCCATTCTTAATTGCTCGGAGAACTGCTACGCCCTCCTTCTGGGCACCGTGGTTGAGGAGCATCGCAACTAAGGAGGAGTCTCCATTCGATGCTGCCGTGGTGAGGGCCTTAGAAAGTTCAATGGCTGTGAACTTATAAGGCCCCTTTGCAAAGAGAAGATCAGCCACATCAGCGTGCTGACAGAGGATTGCCCAGTAGAGATTCTTCGGTCCCGTTGGTGCTCCTTGTTCAAGAAGTAAAGAAACCACATCAACCCGTCCAGTCTTTGCAGCCGCCGAAACAGCATCATAGCCTACTTCTTGAATGCTGATACCATGGTCCAGAAGCGAGGACATGACTTTCATATTCCCCTTCTCCGCCGCATAAACAAATGCCGCTCTTGCCGCGGTTTCAGTTGCGAGGGGAAGCTTGTCTAATCCAATGAGACCACGCGTGAGAGCAATCCAAATTGGGTTCCTCGGGTACAGTCTCGCAGCTTCCTTAACAGATTCTGGTAAATGGTTCATATCCATGACAACCTCACACCAGGCCTTGAATTCTGGGGCAACATCTTGATTTTTGATAAGGAATGATTGGACTTCCGACTCTAGCGGAGGCGCGTGCTTGTATAGCCCACTGTTTGATACATGATCCGGCCAGTGCTCGATTGTGTATTCCCTCAACAAACGATGTTCGACCTCCTCGTTCGAGGCAAAATACTGCAGCTCGTTTCCATCAGGTATCTTATCTGGATCGGAGAATAGATTAACCAGGTAGGAGATAGACGCCGATGCAAGGGCAGCGTTCGTTTCATCCGGGCGGAAATCATTGACTTCGCGTTTAGAGAGGCCCTCTAAAAACTCTCGAACGGACAAATGAGCGAACCGGAAGCTAGTCGCTCCGTCATTGATAACGAGGTTTGCGCAAACGTCAAGGATTTCTGATGGTGTGTATACTGTCCCAGGGTTTCTGCAGCTGATGGATGCAAGCACGGCAAAGTTGTCAAGACTTATGGATGATTTGGCTGATAATAACCATTGAAAAGTCAATCTGGCTAGCTTTGCAGCATGTTCGCCTGATTCTTGGATATATTGGAATATTTCCCAGTAGGATCCCTCTAGAGTCTCTGGGAGGTGACCCAGACGGGCTTCGATATCGGCAGCGACCTTTAGCGTACGCAACGACTGGATCTGCAAATCGACCCATCGGAACCTGATAGAAGGATTTGGATTAGCAACTACCCCTACAGCAAACATCAAAGAGTCAGGTCTCACATTCCGTGCGCTCCGCTGATTAGTGTGGTTGCAATCTTATCTCGGAGTGAACTGGGTAATTTGCCGTGAAGAAGCTTAACAGCATCAAGTCTCTGATTACTAGAAGTGGTCAGCTATTATCATCCTAGCGGTGTTGTGCTCGGCTAAAGGAGATCGTACGAAGAAAATGAATGTTGATAACATACACAAAGGCGTTGATGTCTTTCCAGTTATCGGTAGCGCTTATATAGAGGTTTGGAGAATCTTTGAGATGCATGACGATGTCGATGTTGTCT
>Ga0307515_10009272_pt1 | contig 19048 bp, 5 predicted proteins | sample 17_EM_MG_FD_194513 | JGI IMG/M metagenome (GOLD analysis project Ga0307515, IMG submission 194513) | Populus trichocarpa ectomycorrhiza microbial communities from riparian zone in the Pacific Northwest, United States - 17_EM | ecosystem: Host-associated > Plants > Roots > Unclassified | place...
AACACTATTACTCTTTAATAGATGCATCCTCTCCCTAAATAAGGATTCTATTGCTTTGCGCCAGAAGGGTTAAGGTAAGAAGATTAACGTTATTAACGTTAATTCCCTAAAGTAAGGATATATAGAGTAACGTGCTTATAGAGCTTATATTACTTTTATCTGTTAACCCAAGGCTTTATTTAATCTCTCCGTTACCGCCTAACACTAAAAACTAACTAAGGACGACATTCTTGCCCTAAATAAACGTCTTTTTTAGTAAATGAACCATCTTAATTAGGGACTACTCTACGTGCCTATTAATCTTCCTACCACTAAGCTTTTTATATTTGTTAATAGATCGTTTATAAATAATAAAGATTTTAGTTTCTAGTTAGGATATAAGATTATTATTATAAATAAATTTACTAGAGAGAATGACTTTATAATTTATGGCAATCTTATTTATTAGAGCTTAACTAAGAGTAAGTACATTACCTAAAGTGTTTTAGCGTTAGAGATATATGGAATGGTTAGCGGAGTTAATATAGTAATTATAATTAGAACTACTTTAAAGATAATTATAAATCGACTCGAACTTCCTGTTATCCCTATAATTGTATGCACTAACTTATATTCCCTCTATAAGTATTTAGTTAAGCTTGGTACTACGAAAGAGAAGCGCCTTATAATTAATATTATGGCACTTTAATAATCCTATAAGCGTTAAGAACTCTTTAAGATTTAATAGATTAATGGCTAAGATAACCTAGTAGATGCGATAATAAAGGCAAACCTAAATAAGGCACTAGAGACGTTTATTAATATAAATACTCTGCGTATATAAGTTAAAGGTTAGGTTAAAAGGGAGTCCCTAGAAATTTCTTAGTTACGTAAGGTCTTAAGATATCCAGGAACTTTAACCGGCGGTTAAAGTTATCTAATTAGTTAGATTCTCTTACTAAGACTTTTTTAGAGGGGGAGCCTAACTTAATCTAGCCAATTAGGATTTTCTATCCCCGGGATGGAAAATTGCTATTAGCTCGCTTACTACTAGCGCCTTAGCGGCCCTCTGAATATAATATCTACCTATAACTTCTAAGTAAGAAAGCACTACGTGCTAAGAGGCAAATTTTGGGATAGCGAGACTTATATTATAATGGCAATAGTAAGTAAGGAGGATTAATATTTGTTATGCTAGTTAAGCGGTATATATATATGTAGATGGCAACTATAAAAGAAGAGTTGCTAGTGTTGGGAATAAAGGCAAGTGGTCACTATATGAGGCATATTGCCACCACGTATGGCAAGTTGCCGTTACGTGCGGCAAGTTGCCGTCACGTGCCGCCGCGGCACTAGCGTGGTAAGGAACCTTAAGTTCCTTACCCCTTTTTTAGAATTATTGAAAAAGAATAATAATTATTATACTATCTACGAACCGTAGCTACGTGATATCCCCTTATGTAACCAATAATTACTCTTTAATAAATGCACCCTCTCCCTAAATAAGGATTCCATTGCTTTACGCCAGAAGGGTTAAGATAAGAAGATTAATATTATTAACGTTAATTCTTTAAAATAAGGATATATAGAGTAACGTGCTTATAGAGCTTATATTACTTCTATCTATTAACCTAAGGCTTTATTTAATCTCTCTATTATAGCTTAATACTAGGAACTAACTAAGAATAATATCTTTGCCTTAAATAAGCGTCTTTCCTAGTAAATAAACCATCTTAATTAGGGACTACTCTATATATCTATTAATCTTCCTACCGCTAAGCTCTTTATATTTATTAATAGATTATTTATAAATAATAAAGATTTTAGCTCCTAGTTAGGATATAAGATTATTATTATAAACAAATTTATTAAAGAGAATAACTTTATAATCTATAGTAACCTTATCTATTAAAGCTTAACTAAGAGTAAGCGTATTACTTAAAGCGTTCTAGCGTTAGAGATATATAGAATGGTTAGCGGAGTTAATATAGCAATTGTAATTGGGACTACCCTAAAGATAATTATAGATCGACTCGAACTTCCTATTATCCCTATAATTATATATACCGACTTATATTCCCTCTATAAGTATTTAGTTAAGCTTAGTACTATAAAGGAGAAGCGCCTTATAATTGATATTATAGCACTTTAGCAATCCTATAAGCGTTAAGAACTCTTTAAGATTTAATAAATTAATGGCTAAGATAACCTAGTAGATGCGATAATAAAGGCGAACCCAAATAAGGCACTAGAGATGTTTATTAATATAAATACTCTACGTATATAAGTTAAAGATTAGGTTAAAAGGGAGTCCCTAGAAATTTCTTAGTTACGTAAGGTCTTAAGATATCTAAGAACTTTAACCGGCGGTTAAAGTTATCTAATTGGTTAGATTCTCTTGCTAAGCCTTTTTTAGGAGGGGGTAGTATAATATTCTATAAACCCTAACTTAAACTAGCTAATTAGGATTTTCTATCCCTAGGATAGAAAATCGCTATTAACTCGCTTACTACTAGCGCTTTAGCGGCCCTACTAATAGGATACCTACCTATAACTTATAAGTAAGGAAGTACTACGTGCTAAGAGGCAAATTTTAGGATAGCGAGACTTATATTATAATAGCAATAGTAAGTAAAAAGGATTAATATTTGTTCCGCTAGTTAAGCGGTATCTATATATAGATAGCAACTATAAAAAAAGAGTTGCCAGTGTTAGGAATAAAGGTAAGTGGTTATTATATAAGGTATATTGCCGTTATATATAGCAAGTTACCGTTACGTACGGCAAGTTACCGTCACGTGTCGCCGCGGCACTAGCGTGGCGAGGAGCCTTAAGCTCCTCGCCCTCCCTTATTTTTTATATATAAAATAATCATCATACTATCTACGAACTGTAGCTACGTAATATTACCTTATATAACTAATAGAAACTCCTAAGATACTTGCATTATAGGGGAGTTATATAAGAGACGACGGTAGTATATAGTCGCGCGTAACCGCTAAAAACACGCCTAATAACGGTATACTATAATAAGAGAGACGGGCGAATATAATACTCTAAAACGAAAAAACCCTTATTAAGAAGGCATCTAATAATATAAAGCCTATTAGACGCGTCTACTATCTATAACTATATTAGAGCGAATATTAGCTATAATAAGCTAATATAGCTAGTGGATTAGCTCCGCTAGACTAGTAAACCCTAAAAGTCTCTTTAGTAGACCTTTAAATAAATACTCTTATTACGATAACAATATATTATATTCGAACGCTAGATAAACAGGCATTAAATTTAAAGAATTAATAGCTATATATAGCTGTTATGATATTTAAGAGGATTACTAGAGAGTTTAATAGGAATGCAGCTGCGTTACCTTAGTAAGCTTAGACTATAGAATTAATTAGCGGATATTACTAACCTTTTTTATTAAAAAGTTAATTCTATAGGCTGAGAGACTTTTCTAACATTTCTTAAGCGATTTAACGTTGATTATATATAGAGCAGTTACCTTTTTTAATGAAATTAATCTACAACCCTATAATAGCTATTATCTTAAAAATACTATTAAATTAATCGGCGGAAGCAGCTCTATAATTAATAAATATATCTACCCTATTAGCCCCCACGTTATTAAGTAAAAAGCGCCGCTAAATAGGTAATATATTAACAATTAAATTACCTACCACTACTATAAATACAGCATTACTTAACTAGTAGACGCCTATTTAAACACTAACCAGAGCATCTACTAAGTGGATATTAAAGGAAGAGAAGGTTAGAGTTATTTTAGAGTATTTATAGAAGCAGCGATAGTCTTTTAGTGACCTTTCTTTAGCGTAGCTATAGCTTAATATTAATAAAATATAAGGCGTAAAATAAGAAAGTAAAAAATAAGAAAGTAAAGGGGCTTATTGCTACCCTTTTAGGGGATGAAGAAATCTATAATATAATTATAGAGACTGCGGATATCTATTTAAAACTAATTAATACGGTTATAAATATCCTTTATGTTGTTTACACAAGGTAATATCACGTAGCTACGGTTCGTAGATAGTATAATAATAATTATTATCCTTAAATGAGGGAGGGTGAGGAGCTTAAGGCTCCTCGCCACGCTACTGCCGCGGCGACACGTGACGGCAACTTGCTATATATAGCGGTAACTTGCTATATATAATGGCAATTTACCTTATATAGTAACCACTTGCCTTTATTCCTAATACTAGTAACTCTTCTTTTATAGTTGCTATCTATATATATATATACCGCTTAACTAGAGTAATAATTATTAATCCTCCTTACTTACTATTGCTATTATAATATAAGTCTCACTATCCTAAAATTTGCCTCTTAGTATATAGTGCTTTCTTACTTACTAGTTATAAGTAAATATCTTATTAGGAGGGCCGCTAAGGCGCTAGTAGTAAGCGAGCTAATAGCGATTTTCTATCCTAGGGATAGAAAATCCTAATTAGCTAGTTTAAGTTAAGGTCTATAAAATATTATACTCCTACTCCTTTTTAACCTAACCTTTAACTTATATATGTAGAGTATTTATATTAATAAACGTTTTTAGTGCCTTATTTAGGTTTGCCTTTATTATTATATTTACTAGGTTATCTTAGCTATTAATTTATTAAATTTTAAAGAGTTCTCGCCGTTTGTAAGATTACTAAAGTGCTATTGTAGGAGGGTACGACCACTCTCAGATAGGAAAGTCACAATGCTGTCAGTCTGTCGGTCGGTCGGTCGGTCGGTCGTCAGTCGTAATCAATTAGTAGGAAAGCAGTTAGTAAGAAGAAAGGAAAGAATGTATTCTCGGTGAGTCGTGCTCTAAAGAAGGAGAGAAGCTAAAGGCTTAATATATACAGGAAAATGCCAAGGCACTAAGTAGTGGCCCATTTTACCCCACCACACTATAATATTAATTATAAGGCGCTTCTCCTTTATAGTACTAAGCTTAACTAAGCACTTATAAAGGGAGTATAAATCGGTGCATATAATTATAGGAATAGTAGGAAGTTTAAGTTAATCTATAATTATCTTTAGGGTAGTTCTAATTATAATTGCTATATTAACTCCGCTAACTATTCTATATATCTTTAACACTAGAACGCTTTAAGTAATATACTTACTCTTAGTTAAGCTCTAATAGATAAGATTGCTATAGATTATAAAGTTATTCTTTCTAGTAGATTTGTTTGCAATAATAATCTTATATCCTAACTAGGAGCTAAGGTCTTTATTATTTATAAATAATCTATTAATAAATATAAAGAGCTTAGTAGTGGGAAGATTAATAGGCACGTAGAGTAATCCCTAATTAAGATAGTTTATTTGCTAGAAAAGACGCTTATTTAAGGTAAGAATATTATCCTTAATAGGTTTTTAGTGTTAAGTAGTAACAGAGAGATTAAATAAAGCCTTAGGTTAATAGATAGAAGCAATATAAGCTCTATAAGCGCGTTACTCTATATATCCTTACTTTAGAGAATTAACGTTAATAATATTAATTTTCTTACCTTAACCCTTCTGGCGTAAAGCAATGGAATCCTTATTTAGGGAAAGGATATATTTATTAAAGAGTAATAGTATTATTAAATTAAGCTTTTCTTTTAGCTTTACTATAAGATTTACTTTTACTAGCTTATCTTCTTTAAGAGCTAAGAATTAGTTATCTCTTAAGATAATTATATTATTAGTTTATATGCCAATAATTCTAAATAAAGTTCCTATAGTTATAATAAGGAAGCAGGGATCGAATATAGATATAGTTATTAAAAGCTTCTCTTTATAGTGCTTGCTATAGGTAGCTTACTAGTAAATTCCTACCTCTATAATTTCGTATAATGGCTTAAGTATAACCATAATTATATCTTTAAGATATTAGTGGCAAATTTACTCTAGAAGGTGCGCTAATATTAAGCGCTAAAAGTACGTCTCTAATTAGGTGTAGGCCTAAGTAATATTTTATAAATAAACTGCTATTCTATTCTTTATTAAGGAGGAAGCTAATATAATAATAACTTATTAACTAGCTTATTAAATTATAGGGGATTAGGTAAGAATTATCTCCTTATTATTATTATTGTAACCTTAGATAATAAGCCTTAATTTCTTAAATAGGGCGTTAATAGCCTTGCCCTTAATCTTATTAACTATCCTTAACTTAAAGATACGAACTTTACTAAACTTAGTAAGGTTATACTTCTTAAATTTAAAGACTTCTCTTATAATAAGACCATTAATCTCCTACTTATTAGATACTTAAAAAGAAGCTCTTAGAGTTATAATATAACCTTCCTTTTAAAGCTATTTTGCAAGCTTAAAGTTAGCCTTTTCTTTAGCTGTTATAAAGGCTATTAATAACTTAACTCTACTTTTAATAGCAGCAATAAATTATTCTTTAAAATTAATAAGATATTAGTAATTTTATAATCCCTTTAAGCAACCTTTATTGCGTTATAGTTATAGTATATCTACTATAATTATCTTAGGATTATAGTTGCCTTTTAGAGTATATTAATTATAGTTCTCCTTTAGGGCATCTTCTAGAGTATCCTATAAAGGCTTAGATTTATTATCTTTATAGTAAGGCTTAATAATATTTAAATAGAATTAAGTAGGTCTGTAAGGCATCTAAATAGTATAAGTTTAACTATTAATTATAATAAGTTAATATAGGCCTAACTATCTTCCTTTTTTATGCTATACGCGTACCTTAGACTAGAGTAGTAAATTAAGTATAGTTAAGGTATTTAGGCCATTTCTTATTTCTAGTGCGTTATTAACCTAGTATATAGCGTAAAGATATTATACCTCCTTTATTACCTTATAAATAGCCTTAGCTTATTATATAATAAAGGGAGATAGTAGAGAATTATTAGTTATTTAAGGGTAGGCGCTAAAGACTAGTAATATAGGTATAAGTCTATCTAGGCTAGCGGAATTATTAATAGCTTTAATAGCTATTTATAAGGTAAGTTCTTTACTAATATCTTTTAGTTTTAAAGAGATAATCTTATATATACGGCGTAATAGCGTATAATATTATTTTACTTTTCTAATACTATTATATGCCTTAATAGGGACTTCCTTAACTTTAATTGCTATTACCTTTATCTATTATTAGAACTCTATAGATAAGAAGTTCTTTTTTATATTATAGATAATTTAATTAGGGGGTCCTAAATAGATATTAATCTAGTATAACTAAAGGGTATCCTATATATTTCTAGCTAATATATTTTTTAAAAAACGCGCGGCTTAGAAGGAGGTTAAGAAGTTAATAACTTAGAGCACTAGCTTACCGCTAAGATATATAATATTAATAATAATATAGAAGTTAAAGTTATAGTTATTCTTAAAGGTAAACTTAAATTGGCTAGGGGACTTCTAGTTTATTTAGTAGTAATAATAGTACTTTATAAGATACTTAATTGCCTTAACCTTAATTTTATAGCCTATTTACTAAAGAACCCTAAGTAATTAATAAATGGATTAGTGGCTAAAATAATGGTATAGTTAGCGTAATTCTAACTTAGTTAAGTAGCTTTAAGTAATACTCTTTTCTAGTTAATAAAGGAGGAACTATAGGTAACCCTACTTGCGTATAATAGGCACTTAATTATCTCCCAAAATAAGTATATTTTTAAGATTATTAAGCCTAACGCTTAATTAATTTATATTTTTAATATAAAATAAAAATAGAGTGTTTATAGGAATAATATAGAAGGTAATATACCCTAAGGGGGTTTAGACCCTAATTATATTAAAAGAGGTTATAGTACCCTTACTAAAACAAATTATATATTAGCCTACTATTAAATAGTTAATCTAAATAGAGTTATTAAGCTATTAAAGGGCTTAAACTTAAGGTTCTCCTACTATAGATACTCCTACGGCTCTAGTATCTAGCATAATACTATAAAAAAACGTTTACTAAGTATTTATTATTAAAGGAAAATATAGAGCTCTCCTTTAGCTTATTAAAGATATTTAACTTTATAATAGAATAGAGCGTAGATTAGTTATTAAGAATAGTAATAGTTTATATACTATCTACCTTACTATACTTAGTAAAGTATTAGTTAGGAGAGTAGTTTTTAATTTCTATATCTATAAGGAGCTATTTAGTTTTATTAATCTTACCCTTAAGATCTTTTACGCCTTTATATTAAACTAGAAAGCTTTAAAAGTAGGCCATAGTAATTTTATAATTTTTTAACGTTTTTTATACTCTAATAGAACTTATTATATACCTCCTTTTACTTATTACCTGAGTGTCTAATTAACTAGTAATTTAGTTTCTTATAAATATAGCACTTTTTCTAGTAATTATTTTAAAATAAACCTCTATAAGGACCTCTATAATTACCTTATAGTTAATATTAATTATACCCTCTTCTATATTCCTTACTACGGCTATTATATATTTAATTAGTCTAGTTATAATTATATTAGTTAGGAATACTTAGTTAGGTAGGGTTTTTAGTATAAAACTGTTAAGATTTTTATATTCGCATTATAGTACCTATAGTAGAGCGTAGCTTAATATATACTCCTTTAAACATATTTATAGGTTTATATAGCGCTAAGTTATACTTAGGAATGCTATAGCATACTAAGATAACTTAGTCCCTTAAGCTATTCTTATTTTAGTAAGTTTTAGTAAGGCTATATTAGATTTTCTAAAGTTTATTAAAGAGTAGTTAAAAGCACTCTAAATAAGTCTTTATTAAATTAAAAGCGATAACTCTTTAAAATATAGTCTCCCGCTATTTAGATATATAAAGTTAATAATTTTTATTAGTCTTAAAGTAGGCTTTAGTAAGCTAAAGTATTATATTAAAGCTATAGTTTCTACCTATAATATAGTTATAATAAAATATTACTACCTATCCCTTTAATATAATAGAGAAAGCGTAGTAGTACTAGTAGCATTAAATTTTAACCTTATTATAATAGTTATAGAAAACCTATAGTTTTGCTCTAAGTATATTATATAATTCTCCCTTAAACTTTTTCTCTTTATCTAAATATACCTTTATTAAATTTATAACTTCTTATAATAAAGGCTTACTAGTTAGCTAAAGTAGAGGAGCTAAAAGCGGCAAAGGTAGAGAAAGAGTACCTTTAGGTAGAAGAGTACCTTTAAGTAGGAGGGTAGCGTTTTAGGGGTTTCGTTCTAAATTAAAGTTGCCTTTTAAAGAATATAGATTAGTTTTAGGTTTCCGTAGTTAATATATAATCTTAGCTTCTATCTATATTAGTTTTTTTTATACTAATAATAACGGCCTAAATATTACTAGTAATTAGGTTACTATTCTTAATAACGTATACCCCATTCCTATAGAGAAAGTCTTAAAAATCTTAAATAATATTAACATTGCTAAGTGCCTAGGTGTTAGCGGTCTACCCTATAAAATCCTCCCTAAAATATTCCTATAGCTATAAATCGGCGTAGTGTTTACTTTAGTAGAATATAATACGGTATAAAAGAAAGCTATTAACTTATTTTGCGATATAAGTTATTATATTAAAGGTAAATTCGTTTTAATTTTTATTAATAAGTTTCGCGTATAAAGCTACCCCTAATAGTAAGAAGTCTTCCCAGTCGTTTAAGATAGGCGTAGCTATGTTTTTAGAGAAAGGGAAGTATTATTAGTATAGGGATTGTTATTTAGTACGCGTTTATAATATATATTTATAATTATAGGGCTTAGGACTAGTTCTAGCCTTAAATTATAAAAACTTATAAAGTATATTATTCTGCGTAATAGATATAAGAATCCGTAATCTTAAAAAGGCTTAGGACTAGTTCTAGCCTTTAAATCCCTTAGATTTATAAAAGAGTTCTATTTAAAGTTTAGGACCAGTTCTAACCTTAAAAGACAGCTCCCTTTAGCATAAGTAGCACTAGTATAGTGGCTTGTCTCTTCTTAGTGAAATACCTAGCTGCTTTATAGTATAACAGTAAAGTTAACTACTAATTAGTGTTAGTTATATAAGGTAATATTATATAGCTACGGTTTGTAGATAGTATAATAATTATTATTATCCTTAAATAAGGGAGGGCGAGGAGCTTAAGGCTCCTCGCTACGCTACTGCCGCGGCGACACGTGATGGCAATTTACCTTATATGGTGACCACTTACCTTTATTCCCAACACTTTATAAAGAGCTTTATAATCTCTAGTAAAAGACGGTTATCTTTAGCCTATAGAAGTTAAATCTAAAGTTTAAAGATATTTAACTCTTATAGGGCTATAAAGCAATTAGCTAGTATGCCCCTCTACTTTACTAACTAATAGAAGGATTATTGGCATAATTAAGAACTAATAAATCGCGAAATCCATACCTAGGGCGGGTTATTCTTCTTACGTCTATTCTTTTATTAGGCCGCGCTTAAAGCTCCACTAACTATTCTACTTAGCTTTTTAGTCTTTATCTTTAAGGTATCCCTTGCACCAATAGCGTCCTTAGAGCTATGGCCTGTATGCGCACTTAAAGAACATTATCACTTATACGTCAAGTAGTGTATGGATAAGTTTATCAATCAATTACATTACCAAACTGGTGCGTAACTACGTGCCTAATGATATAGACCTTGTGCAGCCTACTTAGTATTCTATTTCCAAAAATCGGGGCTTAAAAAAACCACCTCTAGCCCCTAAAAACTACCTGCTTTTACTCCTCTTCCTATACATAATAAGAATAAATATAGCAAGCTGAATTTACTATACTATATCGATAATAAGGACCCGTGGTAGTTATTTAAGCTATTTTAAACGGATAAGCTTATAGATAAGCTTGTGGAGTATATAAATAAGAATATAAAACTATACCCACCTCTATTACGGCACTGTTACAGACCCTAGTCAGGGGCTTGGCTAAGCCTTAGCGCCATATATATAGACGTGTCCTTTCCTCGACCTTCTTCCAGTCCTCGTCTTGGAATTCTCGTTCACTGGCTACTAATAGATTCTGTTCTTTTAACTAAGCCTTTACAACCTCTAAAGGATATATAGTTCACCTATAGATAGAAACTGGCATTAAAGCAGGAGCTTTACGTGTGTTTAGCAGTGCTTATTTATATAGGGTTGCACATAGAAGGTAGCATTAAGGATTATTGGCATAAGGACTTTAGCTATGGCGCGATATATATTATTAGCAACTATATTAAAGCTAATCGATGGCAGTAAATTAATCGCTACTTCTACTGCACCTAGCCAAGATCTAAAGATAATAAGGCCTTTTAAAGTACCTTTAAACAGATTAAGGAGCTTAGTAAGGAGCTTTGCTTTGCTTTAATAAAGTTTTATAAGCCTAGTATATACCTTAATGTTAATAAAATAATCAAGCGCTTTACTGGCCGTGCTCCTAAAATTGTTAATATACTAACTAAGCCTACGCCTAAAGGCTTTAAGATCTAGCTGCTAGGTAATTAGGGCTATATTCTTAATTAGATGTTCTATATAAAGGGTAATAATAAAGGCCTAGTAGATTTAAATAAGTACTAGGTAGAGGAGGAAGGCTTTTTAAAGACGTAGGTAGTAGTATTGGATTTCTTAACCTAGAAGGATCCTGCCACTGGCTAGCGTTTATATTAGCCAAATAAATATACCATTTAGTTAGATAACCTCTTTACTTCTATTAAACTGCTTTAGCGACTTTAAGAGCTTAGTATTGGCGGTGTAGAAACTATATAAATAACTAAAATAAGATATAAGAAACTTAAGGAGAAAGGGGGCTAAACCTTACCTATTAGGAAGATTAATTAATAGCTTGTAGATCTTAAATTGCTCTACTAGAGTTAAATTAAATGGGGTATACTATATAGGAGGCTTTTAGAGGATAGAATAGTAATGGAATTTACCTAGAAGGATACCAATATAGTTTTATTTCTAAGTACTATTAGCAACAGTTTATAATTTAGTTTAATATAAAAGCTCTATAGCTAATGACGTTATATATTATAGAATTAAACTTTGTTAAGCGATAGTAATAATAACCTGCTATAACATCTAGTAACTTATAATAGACTTATAAGGTATTTGGTAATGCAGCTAAAAAGTAGCTACCTATTTTAGAGTTTATTAATATATATAATTACTTTATAAATAGTGTTAATATAGCTAACTAGATATAATTATATTACGCCTTACTAAAGATCCACTATTATACCTAGAAATCTCTCTTTTACTTCCTTCTTAATACAACTGTTATAAACGCCTATAAGTTATCCTCTTTATGCACCCGCGGCTAGGTATATTATATTACAAACGCTTTAAGTACAATATTACGACTACTTAGAGAGGAGTCGGAAGAAGCTAGTTAGTTAATATAAGCACAATCCAGAATAGAACCAGTAAAACCATGTGACGAGGAATAGTAGTACGAGTTATATAATATGCTATGTAAGGAACGTGGAGAACGAACGGAACGTACGTACCTTACGTACCTTATGTATATTACGTATAAGAAGGATTTTATAGGAGTACGGTCGTGTATTTAAAGGACCTTAGTCCCTACCTAGATAGTTCTTTCCTTATAGTAATTCTTAGAATATAATTAAAGTTAATCTATTAGGCAACTACTCCACTAGTTATTATTATATTATTAACTTTATGCATTATCTATATACCTAGCCTATTAACAGGACCTACCGTAGTACTTGCTATAAGGTTCCGTTATATAATTACTACCTAGTTACAGTATTAAAAGTTAAATAATATGCCACCAAAAGCAGCCACTATGACGCTATTAACGGCGGCAACTACTTTAAGGTTAGAAGGTAACACTAGTATAGCAGATACTAACTTATAACGACCTATAATAGTTAAATAACTATAGGAAATAGTTAACTAGTTAATAGAAAATAATACGGCACTTAAACAAAGGGTTAATAAGATAGGAGTAATAAAGGTTAAGTTATTATTGATTAAAAGATTCTTAGGAGAGAGATTAAAGCTTAAAGGATTTCTTACGTAAATGTACTTTAAGGTTACGCAAGAGGGAGTAAAGCTAGTAATACCTATGGATTAAATAGCGTATGCAGGATTATTCTTATTAGAAAGAGTACTTAAATAGTTTAAGCTTTACCTTATAGAGATATAAGTAAATAGAATAATAATAACGAACTAAGAAGTACGGTTTATGTTCTTAAGCTAGAATAGATTTATAGAGCGACTTATACAGATATTTAGAGACCTAGAGGCAACAACTACAATAAAAAGAAAGCTTTAAGATATTACGTAACGAACCTTAGCTATTAAATATATAATATAGTTCTAAACGCTAGCAATATAAGTTAAATAGAATAATAGGGCGCTTATAGCATAGTATAAACAGGGACTTAAGGCTAAAGTTTAGGATATAATTATTCTAATAAAAGATGCGGACACCCTAAGGGAATTAATAGATTAAGTAATAAAGATTAATAATAGGATCTACTAAAGGGAATAGACTAAAAGAGGTTAGGATAGAGTTCTATAGTTATATAAGGCGTAAAGTGCGCATTAACTAAAGCTAAGTTAGAAACTATAGTATGGCGTAGAGCTAATAGACCTAAGTAGTACTAAAGAAACCTATAAGAGATAGAGTAAGATATTATAGAAACTAAGAGAATAAGGATTAGATAATTAAAGGTCTAGGGAGTAAAGGCTAAATTAGGGATCTTAGCAGTAGAAGATATTTAGGTAAACTCTATAATAAGAAAAATGGTTTAAAGAGGGAGCTTATATAAATTATAGAAAATAGGGTTATTTCGCTAGAAATTGTAAAGATAATTAGAGTTATTATATAATAAAGGGAACCGGATTAGTAGATAGTATATATATATAGAGGGATAATAATACACTATAAGGAATAAAAGATTATTTAATTAACTACTTTACGTTTTACTATAATAACGCGTGCCAAATTTATAAAGGCGCTAAATATAGCGCAAGCTATTAGCTATAGGAACCTAGTTTAAAGAAACTGAGAGCTACCTAAGACTATAAAGAGCAAGATAGGCTTTATAAATGCGATAAAGATCTAACAGCAACTTTTAGTATAGTGTTAATAAGGTAGTATTTAGAAAGGGACTTTGGGAAAAATCTATTTAGCGATATTAAGAAAGAAGATCTTAAGATATTAGTATTAGAAGTAGAGACTAAGACCGCTATAGAGTAAGGTTTAGTAACGGGCATTATAATACCGTTAGATATGGCATCTATTGCTTTATAAGATGGTAGGAAGAGTATCTTATAAAGATTAAGTAAGTAGATAACTGCTAGTACTAATTTACTACTTAATAAAGGTAAAAGGCCAAAGGCTTAAGATTCTTAAGATAAGATAAGAGATATTTAAGATTTTATAGATAGGATAAGGATAGCTTAAGGACCTATAATAAACGAAAACTAATAGAGTAGGGTAATAGCTTAGTTTAAAGATATATAAATGAGCTTAGGATAGAGTTTCTTATAGGCATTAAATTCTTAAGATAAGATAGATAAGATTTAAGACTTTTAAGATAAGATAAAAATACTATAAACGCCTAGTTAGACTAAGGCGGGAGCTAGGCTTAAGTTAAAAATAAGCTTAGGATTAAAGAATCTAAGGGATTAAGAATTCGGAGTATAAATAAGGATACCTATAGGTAAGAGGTAAGGAGCTTCTTTATAGATTAGAGAATCTATAATCTAGGTAGTAGTTAGACTAGGAAACAGATATATAAACTATAGCTAGAATATATTGCATTGGAGCATACGACGGTTCCTTAACCCCTGACGCTAGTCTTATTTGGGTTAGGGGGAATATGTAAAGAACTACATCTTCTACGACGCGTAGATCTTAGAGAAGAATTATCCATCTATAACACCGCATAGTATATATCATTGTGATATATGTATTCTGCACGTTGTAAAAGTCATACTAATACTAATTAGTGAGCGCGCACAGATTAGGAGATACGCACTTACTTAAAAGACGTTTACGCTCTACCTTGCAAAGGCCCTATTTTAGTTAAAGAGAATTAAAGTACTCTAGATTTGGAAGACGTCTGACGCTCTACCTTACCTAAAAATACCTTAAATCTACCTTGGATTTAGAAGACATCTGACGCTTTACCTTAACTAGAAACAGACCACTGTACCAGTAGTTAACGTGACTACGTTAAGAACGCGACCACACCAAGAACGCGACTACCCCAACCACCACTCAAACTGTCCCCAAAAACGACTACTTAAACTGTCCCTTAAACGACCACTTAAACCGTCCCCTAAACTATTCTACGCACCTTTTTTATTTCTTTTAAGATGGCTACACCTATAGACTAGAAGGTAGAAATAGAACAATGGAGGAACGGGATTAATGTATAAACGGCAACTAGCAAAGACCTTATAGACTTTATACTGTTTAAGTTATAGGAATATAATAAGTACAAGTTAATAAACAATGGACTTTGGTCCTCCTTCTAAGACGATTTTAAAATATTTAGTGTTAACATATTTTTAAAAGTAAATATATAGCACCTTTAAAGCATATATACCTTCCTGTAATACGGAGGAGTATATATACGTATAAAGGAGAAACGCACAATATATGCGTAACTCTTGTTTGAATTAACCTAGGAAGAACGCTAATATTTCTAAACTTAAGAGAACTTGGATAAAGTATATGATAAGCTAAATAGAAACGGGTTTTAGTTAAATAAAATAAATAATGCACTTAAGCGCGGTCTTAATTACAAAGTATTACAAGACCCAACAGTTCGCATAACCCTATTTTAACTATAATAACCATTAAGTGTCCAGACTACAACCCTACTACTATCTAGAGGAACACTAGTAGGATTTTTACTATACGCAACCCCACATCCTTAAACCGTTCCCTCCCCATAGATACTAACTACACTAAGATAGGGTAAAGAGATTTTTAATACAGTAAAGATGTATATAGAGGAACTTAAATACAATGGCATAAATGGCAGTTTTAATTATAAACTAACTATTTTCTACAATATCTGTAACCGATCTAATGTTCTATAAGAGGCTTATAATAAAGCTTTACTGATTATGTTAATAGGTCTAGCTTTAAACTAGTACTTTAACGGCGGACTCGGTAACCTTTTATTTAAAGACGCTTATAAGCACCTTTATGGCTTCTTTAAAGGCCCTAGCTTAGAACGTAAGAACCTTAGTAAATGGAATATAATCTTATTAAGGACAATAATAGACAAGAATATAGACAAATCAACTAGCGATTGCCTCTAAATATTAATTGATACACTCTCCCAACTATAGTATGGCCTTACCCTAGAACTACAAACAACACTATTCCTAACTAATAAACTTGTTATATCTTACTAGGGAATTCACGCATACCAATTCGCTGTATTAGACCTACCTTAAGAACTAGGCCCCCTTATTAACAAACTATAGTCCTTAATTACGGCTTATAAAAAACAGAACCTAGAGCAAGCTTAAACTTAAGCTTACTATACAAATTGTCGGTACTTTGGAAGGGAGAATAACTATAATTGGTATTGAAACTACAACTAATATTAAAACCAAACTTATGACTAAAACTATAACTGCGACCGCACCCGCCCTTATTTCTCTCTACGTTATAAACCACGTTGCTTTATATATAATAAGGAAGGCTGCTGATTATAGAACTACACCTAAAAAGAATGAGAAGAGTTTAAAGCTAAGTTTAGAACCGCCAATAGAGACAAGTTTAGTAAATTTAATAACCAATTCGATAAACGACTTAATTAATATATTATGGACTATAAAGATAACGATATTGACTTAGAAGAAGAGCTTAAGGAAGCTTTCTAAGTACTGACTATTAACATAAATCATGAGGCAACTGATAAGAACTCTTAACTAGACATTAACTACTTCTATACCTCTTTTAGCTAAGTAGAATAGCATAAAGCAATTTTTATAGCTGCTACCCTAGCTAATAAAGCCTTTAGCTATTTGGTTATAACTATAGACAATATAACACCTCTTATAACCGACTAGGACCCCTTTACCTACAATATAACCACATCCACGTCCCGCTATACTGCAGACTACTTTATAGGTATAATAATTGACACAGAAGCATCCAAACGATCTATAGTAGGATATAGCCAATTCCTAGCATTCTAAAGACTTAATACTAGTGTATAACTTAATACCACCGTATAAGGTATAGTTAATGTATAATTTGGCATCGGATTAACCTTATCAATTAGATTAACTAAAGTAATTACCCTAATCGGCATAATCGAGTTTTATATTGTCAAAGTTAACACCCCATTTTTACTCTGCCTGGCAGATATAGATTAACTATAAGTGTACTTCAACAACCTAAAAAATATACTAATTACCCCTTAGAGCGAAGTACTAGTTATACGTCGCTTTGGCTATCTATTCCTCCTTTAGAACATATCCCTGTGCAACTACTTAACTATATCATTTAATTAAAACCCTTGCTACTTAACTGACATTAAATTAAGACGACTATATTGTCGCTTCGGCCACCCTTTAGTTGAGCGTCTTGCACGAATACTTAAACGCTTAGGGTACGACATTAATAATAAGACTTTGGACTATCTCACACGTTACTGCTACCATTATTAAAAACATAGAAAGTCGCCTGGTAGATTCAGATTTACCTTATATAATAATATTAATTTCAACTACTTAATTGTGGTTGATATTATGTATATTAATGGCACACCTCTGCTATATATTGTTAATGAAGGAACACGATTTTAAGCCGGTAGATGGCTGTAAAGCATTAGCGCCAAGCATATATGGGATGTACTACGAATGTGCTGGATCGATATATACCTAGGACCCCCTAATATTATTATATATAACGCAGGCAAGAACTTCGTAAGTAAAGAATTTAAATAATACGCTATAATACTCGGAATAGTTACAAAAGGCGTACCTGTCGAAGCCCATAATTTAGTTAGAATAGTAGAACGTTACCATAGCCCCCTCCGTCGTATATACTATATCATTATTACGGAACTACTAGACATTAACAAAGATATGGCTTTATAAATGGCTTTTAAAGCAATTAACGACTCCGTAGGCCCTAATAGTCTTATACCTACCTTATTAGTATTCGGAGCTTACCCACATATGGTGGAATCCGACGCACCCAATCCTACGGTTATAAAACGAGCAGCAGCTCTTAAAAAGGCTATGGAAGAAGTTAAGAAGCTTAGAGCTGAGCGCTAAGTGGCAGATGCCCTTAACATGCGTAATAGATCCAAGACAACCGCGATTTATAACCTACCGCTTAACTTACCTGTATTGGTGGAGAGAAGGACCTATAGGCTAACCCGGCTACTGGTCTGGTCCGTACAACCTGCTTAGCATTGAAAATAAGACCTGTATTATATAACTTCCCCACGGACCTACTAACTTCCGCAGCACAGTTGTTAAACCATATATGGTAGACCCCGAAATTATAGAAGATACGCAACTAGAAGATGACGATATTAAACTACCTTTATTTCAAACTAAGCCTAAACCTTAACCTTAAACTAAGCTTGGACCTCAACCCGTTAAACGCGAAAGAGGTAGACCATATAAGTACCCTGTTAAAGCAAATACCGCGAACATCTTAATTTATCTGCAGGATAAGGATAATAATTAACTTATAAATCCTAATTAGTTTACAGCATTACGCCAGAAGGAGATTAAGGGATTGCTTGAGAAAGGAGTTTTTAAATTAGTTAACCCTAAGGATATACTATAAGGCAATAGAGTATTTAACTCTAGATTCGTTAACGAGATTAAGAACCCTGGCACTAATAAAGCCTTTAAGAAGTTAAGACTAGTTATATAGGCCTATAACGACCTAGAGAAAGACCTTGTACTAACCTAATTACCTACGATTTAACGAGTTAGCTAACGCCTTATTCTTTGCATTACAGCCATAACTTAGAACGATGGTATATATCTTTACTTGCGAGATATTTTATAGGCCTATATATAATTAACTATGAAACTAAACCGAGACTTTTATATTAAAGCACCTCTTAAACTTAGTATAGCACTTAGAGTCTTATA
>Ga0307515_10009273_pt1 | contig 19048 bp, 17 predicted proteins | sample 17_EM_MG_FD_194513 | JGI IMG/M metagenome (GOLD analysis project Ga0307515, IMG submission 194513) | Populus trichocarpa ectomycorrhiza microbial communities from riparian zone in the Pacific Northwest, United States - 17_EM | ecosystem: Host-associated > Plants > Roots > Unclassified | place...
AGCGTCGCCATCGACGACTTCGGCACAGGCTTCTCGTCGCTGAGCCAGCTGCGCCAGCTGCAGGTGGACCGCCTCAAGATCGACCGCGCCTTCGTGCAGGAGGCGCAGGCCTCGTCCGCCGGCTCGACGATCGCCCAGATGGTCATCAACCTCGGCCGCGGCCTGGGCCTGACCGTCATCGCCGAAGGCATCGAGACCGAGGAACAGCGCCAGTACCTCATCGGTCTGGGCTGCCATGAAGGGCAGGGCTGGCTGTTCGCCCGGCCCATGCCGGCCGACCAACTTGAAACCTGGATGCAGCAGCGCTGAGTTCGGCGCACCGGCTCCGGGCTCAGCCCGGCGGCGCCTCCAGCCGGTAGCCCATGCCGCGCACGGTGTGGATCAGCGGCCTCGGGTGTTCATCGTCGATCTTGGCGCGCAGCCTGCGGATGAAGACATCCACCACGTTGGTCAGCGGGTCCTGGTGCGTGCCCCAGACGGTGGCCAGGATGCGCTCGCGGCTGAACAGCCGGCCGGGCGCGCTCATCAGCAGTTCCAGCAGGGCCAGCTCGCGCGCGGTCAGTTGCAGCGGCTGGCCGTTGCGGCTGGCGCGCATTTCGGCGCGGTCGAAAACGAGGTCATCCACCACCAGCTGCGCTGTGCGCGCCGGCTTCACGCCGCGCCCGCGCCGTGACAGCGCCTCGATGCGGGCGAGCAATTCCTCGAACTCGAAAGGTTTGACGAGATAGTCGTCGGCGCCCGTGCGCAGCCCGGTCACGCGGTCGTCCAGCGAGCCCAGGGCCGTCAGCATCAGGATGGGCAGCGCCACGCCCGCCGCGCGCAGGGCCTGGCAGACCTCCAGGCCGTTCATGCCGGGCAGCATGAGGTCCAGCAGCAGCAGGCTGTCGTCGGGCTGGTCCTGCCAGGCGTCCTGGGCGGCGGCCAGCGCCTCGGGGCCGGTGCTCGCCACCTGCACGTGGTAGCCCTCCGCGCGCAGGCCCCGCTCCAGGAAGCCGGCGATGCGCGCGTCGTCCTCGGCCACCAGCAGCTTCATGCGGGCACCCCGGTGGCGGCCAGCGGCAGCGTCAACGTGGCGATGGTGCCGCCACCCGGGCGGGGCGCCAGGGCGATGTCGCCGCCGTGGCTGCGCGCCAGCGCTCGTGCGAGGGTCAGGCCCAGGCCGCTGCCATCAGCGCGGTGGCGGCGCGCTCGCTCGCTGCGCCAGCGGTGCTCGAAGGCGTGGGCGGCGTCCTCGGCGTCGATGCCGATCCCTTCGTCCTCCACCTGCACGACCAAGTGAGTCGTCTCACCTGCTAACTGCACCGCCGTGCGCACCTCACCACCGCGGTGGGAGTAGCGCACGGCGTTGTCCAGCAGCACCACCAGCAGCTGGCGCAGGCGCTGGGCGTCGCCCAGCAACATCAGCGGCTGCTCGGGCAGGGTGCCGGGCCGCAGGCGCACGCCCTGGCCGGCCGCCAGCGCCTGGGCTTGCTCCACGGCCTGGGCAAAGGGCTGGGCGAAGTCCAGCGGCGCGCGCTGGATGGCCAGCGTGTCGATGTCGCTGCGCGCCACGGCCAGCAGGTCGTCGATGACGAGGCCGAGCTGGCGGGCCGTGTCGGCGATGCGGCGCAGCGCGCCCTGGTATTCATCCAGCGGCTTGTCGCGCCCGCGCAGCGTCACCTCGGCCTCGCCGCGGATCACGGTGGTGGGCGTGCGCAGCTCGTGGCTGATGTCGGCGAACAGGCGGCGGCGGCGCTCCTCGGCAGTCTGCAGTGCCTCCAGGGCCTGGCTCAGCGCCAGCGTGCGCTCGTCCACCTGGCGCTCCAGCTCATGGCGCAACTGAGTCTCGCGCTCGCGGTGGCGAGAGAGCTCGCCGGCCATGGTGTTGACGCTGCCGGCCAGCAACGCGAACTCGTCGCGGCCGGGCAGGTCGATGCGGTGGGAAAGCTCGCCCCGTTGCAGGGCCAGGGCCGCGTCGCGCAGCGCGGCCAGTGGCCGGCGCAGCGCGCGGGCGAAATACACCGCCAGCACCAGCGCCAACGCGCCCAGCGTGCCCGCCGCGCCCAGCCACAACAGACGCATGCGGGCCATGGCGCGGTCGGTGTCGGCGCGCTTCTCGCGCACGGCCTCGTCCTCGCGCGCGATGCTCTCGGCGAGCAGGCGGCGCAGGTCGCGGCCATCGGCGCGATCAAACGGCTGGCTGGCGGCGGCCCACAGCCCGGCGGGGCGGGCGTCGCCGGCGGCCACTGCCTGGGCGGTCAGCAGCGGCGCCAGCGTGTCGAGGCTGCTGCGCAGCACGGCCAGCGCATCGCGCCGCTGCAACTGGCGCTCGCGGGCACGAGGGCGGTCGTCGATCGCCACGGCCTGGGCGGCGAGCCGGTCCAGTCGGTCGAGGGTGGCACGCATGGACGAGACCAGTGCCTGCAGCGCGGCCGGTTCGGCACCGGCTTCGAACTGGCGCTGCGCGGCCCACAGGCGCAGGCGCTGCTTGTCGGCGGCCAGTTGCGCGAATCCGAGCTGGATGTCGGCCGCCACGCGGCCGCGCAGGACCTGCTGCTCCGCCACGCGCAGCGACCACAGCGCCAGCGCGCACTCGGCCACCGCCGCAGCAGCCAGGAAGACAAGAGCCCAGGTGAGACGGCGACCGAACATGGCCGGCATTGTCACGGGGTGCATGGCCGCCGTGCATGAACGGCAGATGAACAGCCCATGTCGGCGCCGTTCATGTGGCCGTCAGGCACGGCTCATCCGTGCTTCATGCCCGGTTCAGTGCCGGCGGGCTCAATGCAGAGACGGCGGCGCAGGTCGCACCGCCTCAATCTCAAGGAGTTCCCCATGAAGAAGTCGCTGCCCCTGTTCTGCATCACCGCCGCCACGATGGCCGTTGCGCTATCGGCCCAGGCCCGGGAGGCCAAGCTGCCCGTGACCAACCGCGCCATCACCCAGACCGAAGTGCTGGCGGCGCAGCAGGGTTGGTGCCAGGCCTTGCTGGACATCGGTGCCGCGTACACCAAGGGCGGCCAGCCGGCGGCCAAGGCGTTGGCAGAGCAGGTGATCGACAGCGCCTACGGCTACCAGTTGGGCCCCGTGCTCTTCAAGCCCACGCTGACCGTGGTGCCGCAGACCTTCCGCACCACTAAGGCCGGCGCACTGTCCTATTTCGTCGGCGGCGACGCTGCCTTCCCCAAGGACGACGGCTTCGCGCTCAAGGGCTGGACGCGCTGCGAGGTGAGCAATGCCGCCCTGTTCATCGCCGGCGATTCGGCCAGCAGCCAGGGCAATGTCAGCTTCACCGGCAAGGACGGCAAGGTGACCACCGTGGACAAGACCTGGAGCTACGTGAAGGACGACGCCGGCCGCCTGCGCATCGTCGTGCACCACTCGTCGCTGCCCTATGCGCCGCGCTGAGCTGCCGGGGCTCTAAACTGCGCCGGCCTCACAGCCAGGAGCGTTCATGAGTCTCGCCAAGATCCTCGTCGCCCAAGGTGGCGGCCCCACCGCCGTCATCAACCAGAGCCTCGTCGGCGTCGTGCTCGAAGCGCGGCGGCAGGCCGGTGTGGGCAAGGTCTACGGCGCGCGCCACGGCGTGCGCGGCATCGTCAACGAGGACTTCGTCGACCTCACGCAGGAGACCAGCCACAACCTGGAACTGGTGGCCAATACGCCGTCGTCGGCGCTGGGCTCCACGCGCGACAAGCCCGATGCCGCCTACTGCCACGAGATCTTCACGGTGCTGAAGGCGCATGGCATCACGCACTTCTTCTACATCGGCGGCAACGATTCGTCCGACACCGTGCGCATCGTCTCGGAAGAGGCCCAGGCCGGCGGCTACCCGCTGCGCTGCGTGCACATCCCCAAGACCATCGACAACGACCTCGTCGGCAACGACCACACGCCCGGCTACGCCTCCGCCGCGCGCTTCGTCGCCCAGGCCTTTGCCGGCGCCAACCTCGACAACGCGGCCCTGCCCGGCATCTACGTCGGCGTCGTCATGGGCCGCCACGCCGGCTTCCTGACCGCCGCCGCGGCGCTGGGAAAAAAGTTCGACGACGACGGCCCGCACCTCATCTACCTGCCCGAGCGCCACTTCGACACCGAGCACTTCCTGCGCGACGTCAAGGCGACGTACGAGCGCTACGGCCGCTGCGTCATCGCCGTCAGCGAGGGCATCCACGACGCGAGCGGCACGCCCATGCTGTCCAAGCTCGCGGGCGACCTGGAGCGCGATGCGCATGGCAACGTGCAGCTCAGCGGCACTGGCGCGCTGGCTGACCTGCTGTGCGAGGAGATCAAGGCCAAGCTCGGCATCAAGCGCGTGCGCGGCGACACCTTCGGCTACCTGCAGCGCAGCTTCCTCGGCTGCGTGTCCGACGTGGACCAGCGCGAGGCCAGAGAGGTCGGCGAGAAGGCCGTGCAGTACGCCTTCCACGGCGACCGCGACGGCTCGGTGGCCATCAAGCGCGTGGGCTATTACTCGGTGGACTACGAGCTGCTGCCGCTCGCGGCCGTGGCCGGCAAGACGCGCACGATGGAAGACGAGTTCATCACCGCGAGCGGCACCGACGTGACCGACGCCTTCCGCCTCTACCTGCGACCGCTGCTGGGCTCGGGGATGCCGGATGCGTTCAGGCTGCGGCCGAATCCGGTGCCCAAGGTGCTCAAGCGCGACTGAGAACCGCCCTCACTCGCTGACGAACATCCACCGGCCCATCACGTCACCGCCCCGGGCGCCGAGGAAGACGGCCAGACTCGGCGTCTGCGCGTGATGGACGGCGCCGGCGAAGCAGAGCCGCTCCTTCACGAACTCGCCGTTCTCGAAGGTGCCTGGCAGCCAATCGCCGCGCAGGGTGCCCTGGAAGAGGCCGGCTTGCGTGCTGGCCGACAGCTGGGCCGACAAGCCGCACAAGCTCAGCGTTCTGCCGGAAAAGAGGAAGAGCAGATAGGAGTTGGGAATGTTCCTGAACGAGGGGTAGACGCGGGGGCTGAGGTCGCCATTGGTGCTGCTGTTGTCGATGCTGGCGAGCATCACCGCAGATTGGCCGCTCGCGCTTTCGAAGGTGGTTTCGTACAGGGACGTGGCGTCGCTGGTGAATGGCCGGTAGGTGGCGCTGGGGAGGGCGATCCAGAACTCGCTGGCGCCGGTGGTGGCATCCCGTGACGACGAGATCAGCACCGGACCGTCGTTGCTGCGCGCTGCCCTGATGCGCATCGCCCGGTCGCGCGACACCAGTTCGATCTCACTGCCGACCCATGCCGCGTCATAGCGTGTCAGGCGAGACGCGGGACATTGCTCGATGGGCACGGGCGTGTCGGGCAGGCAGAGCTGGAGACTGCTGTCCTTGAAGCGGGCCGACCCCACATAGGCATCCAGCGGTTTGCCATTCGCGTCAGCCCGGGAGCCGAGCACGTTGAAGCTGAACCCTTCCAGCTCGCTGAGCTGGTCGACAAGCCGGCGTGGTGCCAGATGGGGCCTGCGCACGCCGCCGATCTCGAGGCCCAGCACGCTGATCGGCCCGCCGGCGTTGAAGGTTCCACGCTGCCAGAGCGGGCTGTTGCCGCCGATCTCACCGAGCAGCGGCTGACCCGTGACGTCATAGGAGAGGGGGATCCGATAGTCCACGCCCGTTCCGACCGCGCGCAAGGTCTTTACCACGCCCCACGTCAGTCGGTAGTGGCGCCCCTCCAGATCGGTCATGAACAGATGCTCGACGCTTGAGGGTCCGTTGCTGGACTCGTTGTCTCGCGGATCAGCGTCACCCGCCGCGTCGGCTCGGCTGCTGACGCCGGTCACACGGCTATAGGGCTCTGTCGGGGCGTCCAGCTGCACCTGCAGCCTCACCGTGGCGCCGACGGGCAGCCGTGCGAGTTGCATGTGCTCGCCCAGCGTGGCGGGGCAGTTCGCGCCTGCGCTCGCTGTGCAACCCGCAATGCGCCAGACCTGATCCAGCGACATCAGCAGCTCCCAGCTCACATCGGTGGCCTCGTCCGGGCCGTGATTGGTCAGTGTCACCTCGTGCGTGGTCTTGCTGGGAGCTGTGGCTGAGGTCGCAGCGTCGCCGACCGTCACTGCCACGTCGGCGACATAAGCCGAGAGCTCCTGCCGCCAACTGGCCGTGCTGCCGGTCGCGCTGGCTTGCCAGTCGTTGCGCACCGCGCCGCGGTAGCCTGGTTTGATGCGCAGGGGTTGGCGCAGCACCACCATGCTGCCGGCCGCAATCTCGGCGATATCAACGCCGCCGTCGCTGCGCTGGGTGCAGCCCGCCGATTCACAGCTCAGCGGCAGTTGCAGCGCCTGGGCATCGGCGCTGACGGACACCACCACCGCAAGTGCACTGCTGCCGCCGACGTTGCGCACCTCGATGCGGCGCATGTGCACGACGCCGCTGGGCGTGCGCCCGGAGTCGCCCGTGGCTGCACTGATCCGCAGCTCCGGCACCGTCGCGGCCGTGCCGCCGCCCCCCTCACCACCACCACCGCCGCCACAGGCGCTCAGGCCCATGGCTGTTGCGCAGCACAGTGCCGCAACAAGTTGTCGCATCTTGTTTTCCTCCCTCGAACGGCGAGCGTAACGGAGGCGCTCAGGCGCGGTCGCCGGTCACGGCGCGTTCGTCTCTACGCGCCGTGGCCTGCAGCCCGGCCGTCACCAGGATGCACGGCACACAGACCAGGAAGATGCGCGTCGGGGTGACCTTGCTGTCAGTCAGCACGGCTCAGGCGGTCCACATCGCCAGTGGTGTTCACCGCGCCGCCGCCGTCCTCCACCTTGTGGATGAATGGCGGCCGGGCCTCCCTAGTTGTCGCCTTGATCGCTTCGCTCAGGCGTCTAAGTTTGTGGAACGCAGCCGCCGGTTGCTTGTGGACGACAACCTCGCAATCAGGTGCGCTGTGCGCCGGGCTGTGCTCGTCCTGAAAACGGGAGACAGACATGGCCAGCACTCACAACCCCGACCACAACCCCGCCCCCAGCGCTGCAGATCTCGACGGTCCGATCAGCCCTGACGAGATCGGCGACGAGGCCTTCAAGCTCGCGCTGAACGCCTTGCTCACGGCCCACCAGGGCCAGCTTGAAGACGACCTCAAGCAGGCCAGAGACCCCGAACGGCTCAAGGCCGAACTGCTCAAGACGCCGCCCGACTGCGAGCAGGAGTTCGCCTTCGCTAACCGGCTGTTCGAGGGCTTCATGAAGGAGGACGTGGCGGTGCGCCTGCTGCCCGAGCAGGCGCTGCAGCTGCTGGGGCCGCGCGAGAACTGGCGCTGGTGCCTGCTGCATCTGCGCTGCTGCCTGATCTTCGGCTGGCTGGTGTGCCGGCGGCCGCGCAACTTCCGCGCCTTCAACTACCTGCTCTACCGCTACTGGCGCTGCGTGCGCGAGGTGATCGGCCAGCCGGTGGCCACGCCGCCGCGTGCCGACGAGCTGAAGGATTTCCACACGCTGGTCCATCTCGCGGCGGCGGCCTACCGGCCCTATCTGACTGACCAGCTCGCCACGGTCGAGTTCCCGAGCGGCATCCCCGACGAGGTGCTGAACGGCCAGATCGACTGCTTCGACGGCGAGGCCGGTGCGGCCGAGGTGTTTGAGCGCCTGCTCACGCCCGAAACCGCCCAGGCCCTGCTCGGCGAGAAGGCGTTTTCCGCGCACAGCCGCCTGCCCTGGTTCTGGTTCTGCCGCTGCTGGTGCCTGTGCGCGATGCGCCTGGGCTGCTGCCTGGCCGGCGCCAGGAACTCGCTGGACATCGCGCGCTGCCTGGCCTGGTACCGGCGTTGCCTGCGCCAGTGCTTCCGGCCGCTGGTCTGCGCGCTGACCGGGCCGAGCGCCTGCACCGACGAGGAGATCAACGTCGGCTTGAGCGCCCTCGTCGTGCCCGTCACCGGCACGGCCGCGGGCGCCGGCTTCAGCCATTACGTGCTGGAGTGGTCGCTCAACGGCATCACCTGGCATGCGACCGACTTCCACTATCCGCCCATCCCGCCCGGCGCGGGCGTGCAGGGCAACTCACCGGTGAGCAGCGGCCTGCTGGCCTTGTTCGACACCTCGCTGCTCAACCCGGGCCTGTACTTCCTGCGCCTGACGGTCAAGTCGGTGACGGGCGCGGTCTGCGTGGCCAACCATCAGTTCGAGCTGTCCAAGAAGGACGTGCGCATCCTCGGCGTGGACGGCTACTCGGCCATGGACACGAGCTGGGTCGACCCCGGTTCTCGTTTCGTCGAGAACGTGCCGGCGCTGTGCGCGCGGCCGGCATCGACGAGCGAGGTCTCGTTCGGTGGCTGCCTGTCGGTGCAGGGTGGCGCCTTCGTGGGCGGCTGCGAGCAGCGCACCGTTAAGCGCTACACGCTGGACTACAAGCCCGGCTTCGAGACCGACTGCAGCACCGGTGGCTGGACCAACTTCTGGGCCGTCGACTACAGCACGCCGGTGCAGAACAGCTTCATCAACCGCCGCACCGATTTCTCCACCCTCACCAGCGCCTGGGCCGCCGACTGCATGGTGGCCCTGCCGCCCGCGCCGCTGTGCGGCCCGCCGCCTTTCCGCACCGTGCCCGACGCGCTGCTGATCGCCAGCTGCTGGCAGAGCAAGATCTCGACCTGCGGCCTCAGCGGCCTGTTCACGCTGCGCCTGGTGGTGGAGGCCACCGACGGCTCCAGCTACTGCGACACCCAGCGCATCTGGATCGACAACAAGACGCCCTGCGCCATGATCCGCATCGACGCGGTGCCCAAGTGCGCCGACCTCTTCATCAGCCAGTTCGCCACGCCGCCCGATTGCAGCGTGCCCTGGCCGCTGCCGGTCTCGGGCATCGCCTACGACGAGCTGATCGACCCGCTGCAGCCCTTCGCGCGCCCCAACGACAACTTCGACTACTACATCGTCACCCTCACCAAGCAGGGCGGCGGCACGCTGCAGCTGCCGGTGATGGGCCCGGGCGGGGCCTGTTTCTACGGCACCCAGCGCGTTGGCAACCCTGGCGCGGACTGCGTGACCTGCGTGCCCCACGGCCTGCCCGCCAGCGCCACCATCGGCACGCTGGCGCTGTTCGACCTGCGCGCGCTGGACGCCGTGTGCAGCAGCCAGGTGCCTTACCCGGTGCCGTCCAGCTTCACGCTGCGCCGCCAGGAATGCTGCGTCTACCAGTTCGACCTCTGGGTCTACGACCGCACCATCACGTCGGGCGGCGTGCACTGGGCGCACGACAGCTGGCCGATCAAGATCTGCAACGATCTGCCCTGCCCACCGGGTTCTGACGAGAGCACCTGCGCCCGCCTGCCCAATCTGTAAACCTAGATCCGGCAGTTGACCGCGCGCTATTCCGCGAAAGCCTCGATGCATCAACACCTTATCCAATCCACGACGTTCACCACTTCGGTGATCAGCGCTGCACGCCCGCTGGTCTGGCGCTTCGGGCCGCTGGCCGCGTTGCTCCTCCTTGTGGGCATGAGCCCACTGCGTCGTCGCGCCTTGCCAGCAACCCGCCTCGCCCGCCCCTCGGGCGCGTCCAACTACCGGATCTGGGTTTAGCCATGGACGCCGATATCGCCTGGTGGCGCCTATTGGTGGCCGCGCTCGCCACCTGGCGGCTGGCGCATCTGCTGGTCGTCGAGGACGGGCCGTTCGATCTCGCCGCGCGGCTACGTGCCCAACTGCGCGGCGGGCCTTTCGGGCTTGGCCGCGTGCTGGACTGCATCCACTGCACCAGCCTGTGGCTGGCTGCGCCGCTGGCCTGCTTCGTCACGACCGAGCCGGGCCAGTGGTGGGCCGTCTGGCTGGCGCTGTCGGGCGCCGCCGGCCTGGCCCACCGCGCCACCGAGCCGCCCGTCACCCTGCAAACCCTTCAAGGAGAGCCGAATGAGTTGCTGTGGACAGAGCCGGACCCCGGCACCGAGCCCGCCGGCCGCGACCTCGGTGCACCCGATGCCGCAGCTGATGCCGGCGGTGGCGGCCCTGCCGCCGAGCCCGGCGGCACCGCACGCTTCGACGGCCCGCACCCCTGAGCCAGCCGCCCAGGCGCCGCCCGCGCCTGGCGATCCGCTGCTGCGCTACACCGAGCGTTCGCCGGTGCGCGTGCTCGGGGCTGCCAGTGGCCGGGCCTATCTCTTCTCGGCCGAGCGGCCGGTGCAGGCGGTTGCGCGGGCCGACGCGCAGGCGCTGCTCGCGACGCGCTTCTTCCGCCTGGCCTGAGCCTGCTCAGGGCTTGGGCTTGATCAGCTTCGGATGCCACTCGTTGACCGCCAGCAGCGCCGCCGAGCCGAAGTGCTTGTGCAACTCGGCCACCATCTCGCCGTTGACGATGACGGGGTCGCTGTCCACGGCCTTGCGGGCGGCTTCCAGGTCGGCGGTGGCGAAGATGAACAGACCGCGCAGGCCCTCCTTGCCGTCCAGCGGGCCGGCATAGACGAGCAGGCCCTCCTTGGCCAGGCGCGTCATGTTGGCGAAATGGCCCTGGAACATTTCGTCCCGTGCCGGGCCGGCGGCCATGGGCTTGGGGCCGGTCTTCAGCAGCACGAAGACGTAGGGGCGCAGGCCCTGCTCGTTGGCACCCCAGGCCTGGGCCTTGGCGGCGTCGTAGACGGGGGCGTCCTGCGCGTGGGCAGCGGGCAGGGCGCAGAGCAGCGTCAGCAGGCAGGCAGTGAGCTTCATGGTGTGGTGGCGTGGCGGTCGGGGTGGGAGGATTGAACCGCACTGCGCCTTTCAGGAGAGCACGATGAAACCCACCCCACCCGGCTGGCCACGCCTGTCGTCGGCCGTGTATTGCGAGAACGCCCGTGAGGCCATTGCCTGGTACGGCCAGGCCTTCGGCTTCACGGTCGAGATCGTCGTCAACGCGCCGGACGGCAGCGTCATGCACAGCGAGATTCGCTATGGCGAGGCCATCGTCATGGTGGCCGAGGGCAGCGCGGCGCGTGAGGTGCGCTTCGGCGTGCCCAGCCGCGCGCCCACGGTGGCCGGCGGCGTCAACACGCAGAGCCTGTTTCTCTATGTGGACGATGTCGATGCCCATTGCGCCCAGGCCCGCGCGGCCGGCGCCCGCGTGACCTATGAGCTGACCGACAACGACTACGGCGCCGACTACTGGACCGACCGCAGCTATGGCTGCGTGGACCCGGACGGGCACCTGTGGTGGTTCAGCCAGCGGCTGCGAAACCCGCCAGCGAAGGCGTGAGCGGCGACTGAAACTTGCCCAGGCCGCGCGGTCTCATCGAGACGTCACGGCTCTGTCATCGGGCCTGCAAATGCGCTGGACATCATGTGCGGGCTCACAGGAAACGCCATGTCCCAGCCCGCCGCCGCCCCCGCCAAGACCGATGCCGCCCGCCAGTTGCTGGCCGGTCCGCGCGGCAGCCTGCCCGTGCCGCTGCGCATGTTGCTCATCAACGTGGACGGCCAGCGTGGGGAAGACGAGCTGCTGGCCATCGCGCGCTCGCTCGGCCTGGACGAGCAGGCGCTGCAGACGCTGCGGCACCTGGGCCTGCTCACCCCGCGCGAGGCGACGGCGCCCGCTGCCGACCCTGCTGCGGAACTGCGCCGCCTGATGCGCGCCAAGATGTTCGCGCTGGACCTGGCCGGCCGCATGCTGGCCGGGCGCGATTCCGAACTGCGCGCCAGCGCCCGCGAGGTGGACAGTGAGTCGCGCTTCCTGGAGTGGCTCGCCGATGCGGCCGGCCGCATCGAGGCCGTGGCCAGCGTCGACCGAGCCCGGCTTTTCCGTGAGCGCGTGGCCGAAGCCGCGGTCTGAAGTAAGCCCCTCGTCCAAGGAATACTTGGCCGGTCCCCCGAGGGGACGGGGATGCTTGCCGGATTGACCGACAAGCACATCGCCCAAGATCCACCCCCTGCCGAAAGCCACTTGCGCCGCTGCGGATCGTTCAACTACATTTGTAGTACGACAACTGTAGAAGATAAGTCATGGACGAAGACAACGGCAGCGGGGATGTGTCGCTGAGCGAGCTGCAGCTCAGCCTGATGCGCGTGTTGTGGGCGCGTGGCGAGGCCAGCACGGCCGACGTGGCTGAGGCCTTGCGCGGTGAGCGCGACCTGGCGCACACGACGGTGGCGACGCTGCTGACACGCCTGGAAAAGCGCGGCCTGCTCAGCAGCCGCCGCGAGAGCCGGGCGCTGCTGTACACGCCGCTGGTCAGCGAGGCGGACGTGCAGCGCTCCATGGTGGGCAGCCTTGTCGACAGCCTGTTCGCCGGCCGCGCCAGCGCGCTGATGAGCCATCTGCTGGATGCGCCCGGTGTCGACGCCACGGAGCTGGCCGAACTGCAAGCCCTGCTGAAGCAACGCAAGGGAGGCCGGCCATGACCGATGTGCTGCTGACCTGGCTGTGCAGCTATCTGCTGCACAGCAGCCTGTTGATCGCCGGACTGTGGGCGGCCGAGCGCGCCGGCTGGCTGGCGCGGCTGGCCACGGCCACGCAGGAGACGCTGTGGCGCCTGGCGCTGCTGGGCGGCCTCGTCAGTGCCAGCCTGCCGCTGCTGCCTGCCATACCCGTCCAGGCGCCGGCGGACGAGGCTCGGCCCGTCGTCGTGGCGCAGGCTGCGGCGCCTGTCGCCGCGCTGCCCGCCGTGGTCGACCTGCCCGCCGCCGCGTCACCCAGCGCCCAGCTCGGCACGCTGCGCGTCACGACCGGCCTGGCCCCGACGGCCCATGACCTGGCCATAGGCTTCGTCGCCGTCTGGCTGCTGGGTGCCGCGCTGATGCTGGCCGGCCTGGGCCTGCAATGGGCCTGGCTGCGCCGTGCCGTGCGCCGCCTGCCCGTGCTGGCCGACCCGCGCTGGCAGGCCCTGGCCGCGCGCCTGGCGGCCGAGCTGCGCCTGCCCCTGCCCGCGCTGCGCCACGCCCGCCCCGGCTGGGCCAGCCCGCTGCTGGCGCCGGGCCGCGTGCTCTGCCTGCCGGCCTGGTGCCTGGACCTGCCCGACGACGAGGCCCGCGCCGTGCTGGGCCACGAGCTGGCCCACCTGCGCCGGCGCGACCCGGCCTGGCGCCTGCTCGCGGCCGTCATGAAGGCGCTGCTGTGGCCGCAGGCGCTCAACCGCCTCGCCGTGCAGCGCCTGGACCTGCTCGCCGAGCTGGCCTGCGACGCCGCAGCCGCCGCGCCCTCGGGCCAGCGCCTGGCCCTCGCGCAAAGCCTGCTGCGCTGCGCCGAGGCGCTGAAGGCCCACGGCGGCGGCCACGGCCCTGCGCTGGCCTGCGGCGCCGCCAGCGCCGGCTCGCCGCTGTTTGCCCGCGTGCGCCGCCTGCTGAAGAGCGACGGCGACGTGCCGCGTGAGCGCCGCAGCGTGCGCTGGGGCCTGGTGGCGGTGATCCTGGCGGGCCTGGTCGCGCTGCCGGCGGTCGTCGTCAGCCACACCGACGCGCGCGGACTGCTGGAGCGGGTCGGGCTGGACGGCATCGCCGATCGCGACTTCCTGGGTGGCGGCACGCGCATCATCAGCCGCTACCCAGGCGGCAGCTTCTCGGTGAAGCTGAGCGGCCAGGTCGTCTTCAACGACGCCGAAGACGACGTGCAGACGCTGACCGGCACGCTCACCGTGCGCGAGCGCGAAGGCGGGCTGACGCGCGAGATGGCGCTCAAGTCCATGGGCGAAGGCCGCATCGCGCGCGACTACCGCGTTGGCAACGAAAGCCGGCCCATCGACGATGCCGCGCGCCAGTGGTGGGCCAGGGCCGTGCCGCGCATGGCCGAGCACCTGACCGACCCGCTGGTGCGCGCCAAGCGCCTGTTCGAGCGCGGCGGCGTTGACGCGGTGCTGGCCGACATGGAGCGCGCCGTTGACGACTTCCCGCGCCGCCATCGGGTCGAGGCTTTGCTGCGCCTGGGCCAGCCGCTGCCGGCGGCGGCGCAGGACCGCCTCATCGCCGTCGCCGCCCGCATGGGCAGCGGCTTCGAGCGGCGCCAGGTGCTGCAGGCCGTGGCCGGGCTGACGCTGGCCGAGCCTCAGCAACTGGCCTGGCTGAAGGCCGCGGGCGGTGTCGACAGCGACTTCGAGCGCCGCGAGGCGCTGGCCACTTTCGCGCCGCGCCTGCTGCCGACACCCGAAGTGCTGATGGCCTGGAGCGAGGCGATGGGCCACATCGGCAGCGACTTCGAGCTGCGCACCGCCATCGAGGCCCAGGTCGGCAGCCAGCCCCAGCCCGCCGTGCTGAACGCGGCGGTGCAGGCGGCGAGCCGCATCCAGAGCGACTTTGAGAAGCGCGAGGCCTTGAGTGCCATCGCGCGCCGACTGCAGGGCGACGAGGCAGCGTTGGTCGAGGCCTATGCCCGCACGGCGGGTGGCATAGGCAGTGGCTTCGAGCGGCGCGAGGCGCTGAACCTGCTGCTGGACCGGCCCAAACTGGGCGCTGCGGGCCTGGAGCGCGTGCTGACGAGTGCCGAGGGCATGGAGAGCGGTTTCGAGCGCCTGCAGGTGCTGCTGCGCGTGGCCGAGCGCCTGGGCCAGGTCAAGCCGGTGGACGCAGCCCTCGTCGAACGCCTGCGCCGCGCCGGCCGCGGCCTGGGCGAGCATGAGCGCGGCCAGATCGAGAACGCGCTGGACAAGCTGGGGTGAACGGCACTTTCGCAGCGCTGCCTTTAGCTGCGATGCTGCTTGCCGGTCGCATCCCGAACGGAGACCATCTTGCAACGACGAATCTTCATGAGCAGTGCTGCGCGCGCGACCGCCACGGCCCGCGTTCGCGTCGATGCGGAGAGCTGGATCGACAACATGCGCCCGGCACAGGTCGAGGGACGCATCGTCAATGTGCTGTGGGAGATGCGGGGCTGAATGGCGCGCATTCGCCGGGGGTTCACGTCAGCGCGCCGCTACGATGTTGGCTCCCCTACAGGAGTCAAGCTCGATGAACTTTGGATACAACGGCCTTCTGGGCGTGCTCATTCTTGCCGGTGACATCTGGGCCATCATCAACATCTTCCAGAGCTCGGCCAGCAATGAGAAGAAGCTGCTTTGGATACTCGCGGTGGTGCTTCTGCCGGTCCTGGGCTTGATCTTGTGGTTCTTCCTCGGTCCGCGGGGCGGCAAGGCGTAGCGGGCAAGGGGCGAGGACTGAGTGCCAGGCGTTGTTACATGCGCATACGCGTTTCTTTGCATTCGGTCGGCGGCGCAGTTCAGGGCGCGTTGTGATCGCAGGGTTCATCCAGCGTGACGAACCCAGCGAACCCCACCGTTGAAGGCTTCCATGAACAAACTGCTCCTGACCCTGATCGCCAGCTTCTTTGCTTCCGTGGCCATTGCGCAGCCGGTCACGCCTGTCGCGGCATCCGCACCGGCCGTGGTCAAGGCCGAAGCCAAGGCTGACAAGAACACGGCGAAGGCCATGGCGTCGGAAGCCAAGGTCGATGCGAAGGCAGACGCAATGGCCACCAAGGCCGACATGAAGGCTGCAGACGTGAAGGTCGACGCCCAGGCGGACGCGAACAAGACCAAAGCCAAGGCGCATGCCAAGGTGGCCAAGGCCGATGACGCCGACAAGATGAAGGCGCAGGCGAAGGCCGAGAGCGTTGATGCCAAGGCCGATGGCAAGCAAGCCACCAAGGCTATCCGGGCCGATGCCAAGGCAGACAAGGCCAAGGTCGAAGCCCATGCCGACAAGGCCGAAGCCAAGAAGAACACCGAGACCGTGAAGGCCGAGGGCAAGGCCGACGTGAAGGCCGCGGTCGCCAAGTAAGCGATTCGCAATGAAAAAACAGACAGGTGCGCCTGTCTGTTTTTTTTGTCTGCGCTCAGGCAGATTCAGGTTTGCCGCGCGCCTTGCGCCGTCGTCTGATCAAAGCCCGCGCGCGCTTCGGGCGTTGCGCGGCAGGGCCCTCAACCAGCCCGCTTCGCCAGCAGCGCTCGCGCCACGCGTGACACCGGCGGGCGGCCCAGCACGCTGGAGATGAAGGCGCCGGCGTCCACGAGCTTGTCCAGGTCCACGCCGGTCTCGATGCCAAGCCCGTGGAGCAGGAACACCACGTCCTCGGTCGCGACATTGCCTGTCGCGCCCTTGGCATAGGGGCAGCCGCCCAGGCCCGCCACGCTGGCGTGGAAGCTGTGGATGCCCAGTTCCATGCTGGCGTAGATGTTGGTGAGCGCCTGGCCATAGGTGTCGTGGAAATGGCCCGACACCTCCGCCAGCGGGAAGTGCTTCAGCGCCCGCTCCATCGCCGCCTGCACCTTGCGCGGTGTGCCCACGCCGATGGTGTCGGCAATGTCGATGGCGTCCACGCCCAGCGCGCGCAAAGGCTTGACGACGGCCTCGACCTGGTCCGGGCTGATGTCGCCCTCATACGGGCAGCCCAGCGCGCACGACAGCGCCGCGCGCACCTTCACGCCGGCCGCATGCGCACCGGCGATGACCGGCGCAAACCGCTCCAGGCTCTCGGCGATGGAGCAGTTGATGTTCTTCTGCGTGAAGGCCTCGCTGGCGGCGGTGAAGACGAGGATCTCGTCAGGCCTGGACGCCAGCGCCGGCTCCAGCCCCTTGAGGTTGGGCACCAGTACCGAATACCTTACGTCGGCGCGCCGGGTTATGGCCGCCATGACGGCGGCGTTGTCGCCCATCTGCGGCACCCACTTGGGTGACACGAAGCTGGTGACCTCGATCTCCTTCAGGCCGGCGTCCTGCAGCATCGCTACGAGCTGCGCCTTGTGCTCGGTGGCGACGTTGGCCTTCTCGTTCTGCAGCCCGTCGCGGGGGCCGACGTCGAGGATCTTGACGTGGGTGGGCAGGGGCATGGCTCAGCCCTCCAGCTTGAGGAGTTCCGCGCCGTCGCCGACCTGGTCACCGACTGCGAACAGCAGCTCCGCCACCTTGCCATCGCGCGGCGCACTGATGGTGTGTTCCATCTTCATCGCCTCCATGACGGCCAGCGGCTGGCCCTTGGTGACGGTGTCGCCGGCCTGGGCGAGGAAGGCGATGAGCTTGCCGGGCATGGGAGCCGTGAGGCGACCGCCTTCGCTGGGCGAATCCCCGGCGTGGGCGATGAGGTCTACCTCGGTCAGCACGGCCGAGCCATTCGCGGCGAAGACGGCGACGCGTTCGCCCTGGGCATAGGTCTTCACGCCGATGCGCTCGGTGCCGAGGAAGAGTTCATGCGTCTCGGCATCGCTCGAACGCACGGCGAATTCAATCGCCTCGCCTTCGACCGTCAGCGTCATGCCGCCGCGGTGGTGGCGCGACAGCAGCACCTCGTGATGCGCGCCGCCGGCTTCCAGGTCGAAGCGCCGCGTCGCGGAGCCGAACATCCGCCAGCCATCGCGCGCGCTCCATGGGTCGGCGCTCTGGGTTGAGCCCTCGACCGCCAGCGTGTGCGCAACGACGGCGGCAGCACTCACGCGCAGCGGCAGGCCCGGCTGGTCGAACAGCACCGCGCGCTCGCGTTCGATCAGCCCGGTGTCGAGGTCGGCGTTGGCGAACGAGGCCGTGGCCGCGCAGCGGCGCAGGAAGGCGACATTGGTCTGCAGGCCGACGATGTGCGTGTCGCGCAGCGCCAGGTCCAGCCGGGCCAGCGCCTGCGCGCGGTCCTCGCCCCAGACGATGAGCTTGGCGATCATCGAGTCGTAGAAGGGGCTGATCGCATCACCCTCGCGCACGCCGGCGTCGATACGGACGTTGCCCCGCTCGAAGGCCACATGCGCCGGCCAGCGCGCCACGTCCAGCCTGCCGGTTGCAGGCAGGAAGCCGGCGTCCGGGTTCTCGGCGCAGATGCGCGCCTCGATGGCGTGGCCGTGCATGCGCAGCTCAGATTGCTTGAGCGGCAGCGGCTCGCCCGAGGCGACGCGCAGTTGCCATTCCACCAAGTCCTGGCCCGTGATCGCTTCCGTCACAGGGTGCTCGACCTGCAGGCGAGTGTTCATCTCCATGAAATAGAAATTGCCGACCCCCGCGCTCGGCGCTGCCTCGCTGCCCCCCCAGGGGGTGCTCGCTTGCTTGGGGCGGCCCGGCGCGCCGCTCGGCCCGTCCTGCTCAACAATGAACTCAACGGTGCCGGCGCCGACATAACCGACAGCCTTGGCGGCGGCCACGGCGGCCTCGCCCATCTGCGCGCGACGCTCGGGCGTCATGCCCGGAGCGGGCGCTTCCTCCAGCACCTTCTGGTGGCGGCGTTGCACGGAGCAGTCGCGCTCGAACAGGTAGACGCAGTCGCCATGCGAGTCGCCAAAGACCTGGATCTCGATGTGGCGCGGCTTCTGCACATAGCGCTCGATCAGCACCGCGTCGTCGCCAAAGCTGTTGATGGCCTCGCGCTTGCAGGAGGCCAGCGCCGCGTCGAACTCGTCGGCGTTGTAGACCGCACGCATGCCCTTGCCGCCGCCGCCGGCGCTGGCCTTGATGAGCACGGGATAGCCTATTGCGGCGGCCTCGCGCTTGAGCAGCGCGGGGTCTTGATCGGCGCCGTGATAGCCGGGCACCAGGGGCACGCCGGCCGCTTCCATCAGTCGCTTGGACTCGGCCTTCAGGCCCATCGCCAGGATGGCGCTGGGTGGCGGGCCGATGAAGACAAGGCCGGCGTCGGCGCAGGCCTGGGCGAAGGCCTCGTTCTCGCTGAGAAAGCCGTAGCCGGGGTGCACGGCCTGTGCGCCCGTGGCCTGGGCGGCGGCGAGGATGCGCTGCCACTGCAGGTAGGAGTCGCGCGGCGCCGGGCCGCCGATGTGGACGGCCTCGTCGCAGGCCTGGACGTGTTGCGCATCGCGGTCGGCGTCGGAGTAGACGGCAACCGTCTGGATGCCGAGACGCTTGGCAGTGGCGGCCACTCGGCAGGCGATTTCACCCCGGTTGGCGATGAGGATCTTCTTGAACATCTCTTTGTCTCCGGTCTCGTGAACCTTGTTGGAGGCTCCGCGCCGGCCAGGGTCGCTGGCAAGGCTGGAGCCGGGATGTGGTGAAGCGGATGGACCGCGCGGCGGCTAGGAGGCCTTGCCTTCCTTCAGCCGCTTGCGGCGGGCCTCATAGTCGTCGTATTCCGGCGCGTTGCGCTTCTCGCAGGCGCGGCGGTCTTGCGGGTTGCCGTTGCTGCTGGCGCACTGGGCCACGGCCAGATCCTGCACATAGTCGTAGACGGTGGAGCAGCCGGTGCCCAGAACGAGGGGCAGC